>Ga0182013_10001170_pt1 | contig 36086 bp, 73 predicted proteins | sample 612S2MmetaG_FD_120487 | JGI IMG/M metagenome (GOLD analysis project Ga0182013, IMG submission 120487) | Permafrost microbial communities from Stordalen Mire, Sweden - 612S2M metaG | ecosystem: Environmental > Terrestrial > Soil > Wetlands > Permafrost | place: Sweden: Stordalen | collected... | reverse complement strand
TGGTTCAGGCAAGACAACTCTATGTCTTAACGAAGTTGTTAGACGAACCTGTGCTATGCCTAAGTGGTTCAACGGACGAAGACGAGCAAGATGGGCATTCGTCAGAAACACATCTGGCGAGCTTTATTCAACCACACTCCAAAGCTGGCTCGCCTGGTTCGGTGAATTGGGCGACATCCGAAAAAGACAAAAGCCCCTACTAACATATGAACATACATTCAACGCTGGTGATGAGATTGGTGTTGTTGAGTTAGAAATAATATTCATAGCACTTGATAGACCGGATGATGTTAGAAAGATTAAATCGTTAGAGTTAACAGGTGTATATCTCAACGAAGTATCAGAATTACCGCAAGATGTTTTGTCACACATGAAAGGCCGGATCAATGGTCGATATCCTAGCAAGCAATTCTGTCCAGAACCATATTGGACGGGCATTATTGCTGATACTAACCCACCCGATGAAGACCATTATATATATAATGATTTTGAGAAACAGGCATTAGATAGCTATAAAGTATTTCATCAGCCACCTGGATTGCTAGAACCTATTAGCGGTGGCTATGCTCCTAACCCTGATTGTGATAATGCAGCTAATCTATCTCATGACTATTATATGAAGCTGGCTGAAGGCCAGACGCAAGGATTTATCAATGTATACTGCATGGGTCGCTATGGGCTGGTTGAATCTGGGAAGCGAGTTTATCCTGAATATAATGATGATTTCCATAGTGTCGATGAAATCATGGCTATACAGGGTGATCCTATACATTTGGGCTGGGATTTTGGTTTGACACCGGCTTGCATTGTGTTTCAGATAACACCACGCGGTGCTATGCACGTATTGAAAGAATATCTGGCTGAAGATATGGGTATCAGAACATTTGCAGAGAATATCGTTATCCCTGGATTGGCTAGGGATTTCCCCTATTGCAAGATAGGAGAATCAGAGGCCGATCCATCGGGTGCTAATTCAGATACAATACTTGAAGAGCTATCTTGTATTGGTGAATTGACATCTTTGGGGATTAAGACTAATGCAGCTAGTACAAATGATCCGTTAGTACGCATTGCATCGGTGAGATTCTTTCTCAATATTATGATAGATGGTAGGCCAGGCTTTAGGCTATCTAAGAAAGGGTGTCCAGTATTGCGAAAAGGTTTTATCAATGGATATCATTTCAAGCGAGTTAATATTGCGAATGAAGATAGATTTCAAGATAAACCTAATAAAAATAAATACTCACATCCTCATGATGGTTTACAATATGGGGCAATGAAGTTTGCATCAGTTACGATTATGCAGAGCAAAGCACCAGTGGAGCGTGTCGATATGTTTAATCCTGTGATGAGGTGGTCTAATTAATGGCTGTAATAAATCAAGAAGATAATGGCGAACAAAAGAGAGCGCAGACCGAAGGATTAACAGAATTCATGCGCACACAGATTGATGCAATGATGATTAATCATGTTAAGCATCTTAGATTTGAATACAATAAAGATTGTTTTGATCATTATAGAAAAGCTTTTATTGATGGAGTCAAGGTTGGTATTGAGATCGGTAAATCATTGGATGAGGATTATTAATATGACCCCTGAAGAATTAAACATGTAGAGTAACTAATGCGCATTGAGATTAAAAAACATATAAATATAAAGGGATATGCTCCGGCAATAGTTGTTTTCTTATATACATGTACAGATCATGAATATTTAGAAGGTTGCGAAGATGGTATATATAATTGTGCTTCGGTATTTCCTGATAATGAAGAAAAATTATTATCTGTAATTGAGGCAAGTGTAAATTCATGTCTTTACTTATATGAAAAGGATTTATGTTTTATGAATATGACACCTGAAGAAAACAAAGCCAAAGTATTAGCAAACGATAATGATATCAAACGCCAAGTTCCAGGTATCTTGCTAGATCATACTGGAATAGAGAAACCACAAGAGTTGCGCAATGAAGAATTATTTTATAGGGCTGTTGGAAGATAATGCTTATTACTGTTATAAAGGAATTCCAAGAGAATTTATTATCAAAACCGATAAAACGCTCTCTGGAATTATTATCAGAAAGAATGACGGAATTAAATAATCAATCTAAGGAGCAAGATATGTCTATTCAAACATTCACAATCAATTTCCCAGGTCAAAACAATACAGTTGTTCCGCGCATTGGTCATTTGTATGATCCAGCGAATACATTAGCGACTATCGCGACTGCTGGTTATCTTGACAATTATATTCAGCAACAAGGTTTCAGTGTATTGGCTACAGACTTAATTGCTGCGGTTGGTTCTAATGGTACGCAATGGTACAAACCCGTATTCAGTGCTTCAGGCTCATGCACTTTAACTGTATTACCATAAGGGATATTTATGCCATTAAAGAAATCAGCGAGTAAGAAAGCATTTAAAGAGAATGTTAAGAAAGAAGTAAAAGAAGGAAAAAAGCCTGTTAAGCAAGCGGTTGCAATTGCATTTTCAGTAAAGAAACAAGCAGAGAAGAAAAAGAAATGAGCGGATGTCATGTTCCAGAAACTAATGGAGATTATTTCAATACTATTAATGAAATAGAAAGTCTAAAATCCACAGTTAAGCAGAACTGGGAAATGACTTATAAGTCTGATGATAATCTTAGTAAGAGAATCAATGAATTAGATAGTGTCGTTTCAAACATAATAGAGGATCTATCAAAAGAAGTAGGAATTATTGAAGAGAACTATCAAGGCATCATAGCTGATCTTCGAAATTTAGAAGAGATATTAAAGAAAGAAATCCCACGAATCTATAATGCAGAACAAATAGGATTAATTGCTAAGTCTGCTTATGATGGGTTTGAGAAAAGGTTATTAGAATTAGAGAGAAGATTAGATGTTTGCGCATCGGTATTGCGTAAAGATAAATTATCTCCACATAAATGCCCTGCTTGTGATTTCAGTGGCGCGATTCAACTTGAATCAATGGAAGAAATAGCAAGATTCAAAGATAAAGTTATGGTGACAGATGGTCGTCATTTTATATGGTGTCGGTCATGCGAAGGCAAAGGCATTGTATGGGGTTAGCATGATCAAATCCCCAAAGAATAATAAAAAGATCCAATCTTGGCGCGCATATCGTAGGTGGTATTTAAGAAGACCAAATTTTAGTGATACATGTTTAATAGCTGATACCGTACTTAAGTTATGGTGTGGGCAAATAAATTTTTAACCAAGGAGAAAAGTAAATGAATTCAACATCAACACCAGCAACACCGAGCATTGCAGAACAAGCTATTGCGGCAGTGGTTGCAACGGCAGCTTCACCTAATGCAGTGACCATTATGAGTGACTTATATTTAGCGATGAATATATATTCTGAATATAAAGCTAAGACTAATGGCCTTCATCCAACAGCGTTACAGATATTACAATTGTTAATTTAATGGAGTAAGTTCATGTTATTTGCAGATGCAGTTCGATCTTTAGTAAGTGGTAGTTATGTCACTCGCACATCATGGCAAGATGGTAGTTATTTAGTAATGATGCCAGGTATGCAATATATTTGGAAAGTTTCGATTATTCCTAATCCTGCGGCGGGTAATTGGTTGCCGATGATGGACGATTTATTAGGTAGTGATTGGGAAGTTAAGGCAGCGGCAGCACCGGAAGCTATGGTAGCCGAAGTCGCAGTAGAAGCTCCAGCAGCATAGTGTTAAGATTGGTTTGGCGGTATTTGCTCTATCCTCATGGTGTGAGGATCATATCGCCAAACAATTGAAATAAAGTCTTACCAAGGATGGTGACTTATATGGAACGTGAAATCACAGATAACGTATTGCCATCAGATGATGTCAACGAGCTTGAAGAGCGCCGCATTGATGAACTAAATAAAGCCGGTGTTGATGAAGAAGAAGTCCTAGAACGCGCTAATAAAAATCTAAATATCTGGAATTCCTATTTTAACGAGAATATTGTCCGAGGTAAGGATGATATGAATTTCGTTATGCGTGACCAATGGACGGCGGTTGAGAGATCAGAGTTCAGTCGGTTATTCAAACCCGCAATGACATTTAATAAGCTATACGATTCAACAAAAAAAATAGTCGGCGAGCAGAGAAAAAATAAGCCAGATCTAATCGTTCGATCACTAACAGGAAAAGCAAAGCAAGATCAAATATCGTTACGCTCAGACTTATTGCGATCCATTGCTTATCGATCCCAAAACGATCTAATTTATCAAAACGCATTTAAGTCTGCCTTATTATTGGGGTTTGGTGCATTTAGAATTGGCGTAGATTATGAATCACCACGATCATTTAATAAAGTTATTCGCTATTACAATATTAATGATCCGACTGTTTGTAGTTGGGATCCAACGGCCGTATTGCCACACAAAGGGGATGGGAATAACTGTTCCATGCGTTATGTATTAACGCGTGAGGAATTCTTTGCAACCTATCCGTACGTATTAAATCCTGTGTCATTCACTGATCCGTATATGTTATTAGATTTTCAATGGCAAACACGCGATACGATCACAATTTGTGATGAATATGTTAAAGAATGGTTCCCACTTAAGATAATTCTATTGTCTGATGGTTCCGTCAATACAGAGGATGAATGGAAAGAACGCAGCAAGAAGTTTGAAGACAATAGAGAATTTGTCCGTGATATGGAAGTAGGAAAGATTATTGGTAGAGAAATCCCCACGATTAAATCCGAGCGTATCACACAAGATTATCAGATCATGCATTATCGTATGATCCGCAACATGATTATTGATTTCAGTGAGTTTCCCTCTAAACAATTACCCATTCCATTTGTAGATGGGGATAGCTGTTACATTGAAGGAAGACAATACACGAAATCATTTATTCATGAGGCACGCGATGCACAAAAACTATTAAATTATTCTCGATCAGAATTAGCGGCGGAATTAAAGAATAGACGACGTGAACAATGGCTTGCAACAGCAGACAATATCATTGGGAACGAACAGCAATGGCGTAATCCAGAAACTCAAGCAGGCGCATTAATTGCAAAACCTGATCCAAAGACGGGTGCTATGCCACAAAAGATGCCAGCATGGGAAATATCGCAAGGTATATTCCTTACGGGTCAATCATCCACCCAAGACTTGCAAGAAATCTTAGGTTTCAGTGAGAGTGAGGCATTGCAAGGCCGCGATATATCAGGAAAGGCGAGACGCGAGCGTAAAATGGAAGGATCAATGTCGAGTTATGTATTTTTCGACAATCTTAATCAGGCAATTGAGCAAGGTGGTCGTGTTTGCAATGATTTATTGTCACATATCGTGGGTGATGAAGAGCGGCACATGGTTCTCACCAAGAAAGACGGCAAGAACCAATCCATCATCATGAATCAGCGAGTGGGCGAAGACACAATCAAGAATGTATTGGAGAAAGGCGAATTTGATGTCGAAATTGACACTGGGCCATCATTTGCAGTGCAGAAAGATATTGCATTGGAATTTTTCCAACAAACTATTGCGAACAATCCTCAAGTATTCAACCTCATTGCTGATCTTTGGGCGAGTAATCTTGATATTGAGCAAATGGATTTAGTCAAAGATCGATTGAAGACGCTTGTTCCGCCTGAAATATTAGCTAAGGAAGATGGAAAACCAATTCCACCGCCTAAGCCTAATCCCCAAGAAATCATGATGAAGATGGAAATGGCAGAAAAACAAGCAGAGATTAAGAACAAGCAAGACTTGAATCAGATCAAACAACAAGAATTAGAGCTGAAAAAAGAGAAAATGATGCTGGATAAAGCACAAATGATGCTTAATGCACAAAGAATGCAAGATGATACGCAGCTTGACGTTTATAACCATCAATTAGACTTGAAGAAGGCGGAAGTGACTCATGCGCATGAAGGTAGACGAATCGACAATGACTTCACGCATAAGATTGCATCGGTATTAACAGATTTGCATAAACATAACAATCCGAATAAAGAATCTAAGAGTGAAAAGCTTTAGCGGGGATAGTTACACCCGTGGAATTACTAAAGTTAAATGATTAGATTAATATTGAATCATACGGGAGCAGGACGCTCACGGGGCGAACGAAGCGCCTAACCTTCGGGGCAAATAGATGCCATGTGGAGATGAAGTAATATGGAAGTTCAAGAACCGTCGAACCAAGAAAAGGAAACTCTTGCTGGCGATGTGATGGAAAGTATGGGCGAACCCCAAGAATCAGGGGAAAATGTTGATCAGTCGCATGATGGGACAGGCGGAACGAATAATGATCCCCTGTACATTCAAAAACGGATGAAGCAACAAAAACGTGCTCATGAAAGGGAAATTCGAGAGTTGCATGGCAAGATAGCCGCTATGTCCTCACAAAATAACCCTAATCAGAATTCCTACACTGGCCAACCGACAGTTGAATCTTATGTTCCACCGGAAGGTGACAACATAGCAGAACATGTTCACAAGGCTGTTAGTTATGCCCTCCGACACAAGGAAATGGAAGAGAGCAAAGCTAAAAATGCAGAACGTATGGCTCACGTTCAAAAGTCATATCAAGACTTGAATAAACATCTTGATAATGTATCAGACAAGTACGATGACTTTGACGATGTAGTGAGGGGAAATGATGTCCCATTCACTGAGCATATGCGCGATGCGGCACTGTTCCTACCTCAAAAAGGTGCGGGATCAGCAGGCGAAGTTCTGTATAAACTTGGTAAAAACAGTGATGAACTAAAACGTATTTCTAAACTCCACCCACTTGAACAAGCACGTGAATTGACAGCACTGTCACATGCTTTGGCAAATGGGGCTGAGAGCAAAGGTTCTAGTAGTAATGCTCGCCCACTTGGTAATGTCAAAAGCAATCCAGTCGTTAATTCAAATGCCATAACGGATAAAACACCGCCTTCGGAAATCAGGGCGAGAATGAAAGCCGGAAAGTTTAAATAAATAAAAAACTTTCAGCATGGAATTGGCGTTGATGGAATGACTAATGATTGTCAATTCTCTTCGCCATCTTAAAAACACGGATGGAGATTTTGGCAATGCCTAATCAATTTATTACAACTCAACTCGTCTCGAATACCGCACTTGCGATGTTTGCAAACAACGCACCTTTTGTGATGACCGGATCACGCATCTATCAAGATGACTTTAACAACTCTGGTTATAAGATTGGTGATACGTTACAAGTTCGCAGACAAAATAACTTTGTTATTGGTGATGGTTCAACAGCGGTTCCACAAGATATTATCGAAACAGTAGAAACAATTACTGTAGCGCATCAATATCATGCGTTGATCGCCTATACCGTACAAGATCTCACATTGCGTATCGAAGATTTCTCACGCATGTTCATTCAGCCTGCAATTCAAAATATTATCACTCAAATGGAACGTGATGTTTGCTCTGCTGCTGAACAACAATTAAATTATTTCACCGGCGTTGCTGGCACCCCAATTAACTCTTTCCAAGCGGTTGATTTAGCCGGTGCGACATTGTTAGAGCAAGGTGTAAACATTGCATCCGATGCATACCTTGCAATGACAGTACGCGATGGTTCTAGTTTGAAATCAGCGTTATTAAACAACTTTACTCCAGTTTTCAACGAAGACATTGTCCGACAATCAGCGATTGGCCATTTATCTTATTTCGATATTTTCCAATCCCAAAACATTGTTAGACACACAGCAGGTGTTGGCCCCGTAACCTATCCAGGCGATGTATTGCTGGTGAATGGTGCAGTATCTAGCGGAAATACGATTATACTTTCAGGTGCGACAATCAATATCACCAACTATTTCTTACCAGGTGATTTGATCTCGATTGCTGGTGTGCATTCTGTAAATAAATTATCACGTGCATCAACGGGTCAGAACATGCAGTTTGTAATTACTCAGGCTGCTAATTCCTCCTCTGGTGGTGCAGTAACAATTACCGTTGCTCCAGTCATCATAAGCGCATCTTCAAGTCCATTACAAAATGTGGATGGGCCAGTCCCAACCGGTGCGGCTGTAACAGTTGTTGGAAGCTATAACGTAAATGTTGCATATCCATCACGTGCGCTTGATATCGTATGTCCTCCACTTTACAAACTACAAGTTCCTTACTCCAGTGTTGCGATTGATCCTGAAACTGGTCTATCACTTGCAGTAACACAAACCGGTGACATTTTAGGATATCAAAACTTAATGCGTCTCGACATTCTGTGTGGTTTCTCATGGCACCCACAGTACGCAGTTAAATTATTATCTTAATAGGAATTGACTAATGCCTTTTGAAAGAAGTTGCTTGTATCACAAAACGCAGGGAATGCGGGTGATAGAAGATACACAGGAAGAAGAATACAAGCGACTTCTCGAAAGCGGTGTTTGGTTTGATCATCCCACTAAAGCAAAGAATTGGAGTAAAGAACATGAAGAGCCGATACGACAACGCACCAGGAAAAGACGCAGCGATGCAAAACACCCGTCAGAAGAGATTCGAGTCGGAACACTCGAACAAGAATGCGTTCGTGAAGAAGCAGCAAGCTGAATTATCTAAGCACGCTGGACGCGAACCAAAACTGAAAGGCGAATCGATGGAGTTTAATGCGTACATGTGTAACAACGGTATGCACGCTCAAGAGATGGCGAAAGATCTTACCAAAGGCCTTGATAATGTTGCGTTCCCTGTCAAGCCTGCTGGTGGTGATGAGAGTTAATGTCGATGTGATCGGTAATCCATGATGGATTGCTGAAATACTCGTAGTAAGTCGACATGGAGCAAGAATTATGCCACAAGTTGTCAGGACGACAAACGATGTGATTAATAATTCTCTCTGGCTTTTGGGAGAGCTAGGGGTATCGGAAACCCCCGATGCCTTTATGCTCACCACAGGGCTAGATTTAATTAATGAATTACTCGATAAATTCGCAGTTGATAGTATCTATATTCCCTATCTAACAACATTACGCAGCCAATTTGTTGTGGGGCAAGATACATATTCTATTTCAGACATGATATTAGGCACTAATATTACGGCTGATCGTATCGTTGATCTATCCTTTGCAAATTATGTTGTGCCTGGTGTTGGCGTTAATCAAAATGCGAATGCAGTTACTTTTTCTTATACTGCAAATCTCGGTACGAATTTACTTACATTGTCTGGATCTACCAATGCGTTCCCTACGGGTACGCCTGTCATCCTTTCAACGGCTGGAGTCATCCCTTCTCCACTTGTGACAGGCGTAACGTACTATGCGATATTTATTAGTCCTACAACGATTCAACTCGCATTATCAAATCGGGATGCTCTAGCAAACATTCCTATTATATTAACGACTGATGGTACGCCGATCAATCAGATCACAACCTATCAAGGAATGACCAGCGGTGTAGCAACAAGCCTTGTCTATCCGTTGAGAATTATTAATAAAGCGACTTATTGGAATGTGGTTAGACAAACAAATTTACTTGCTAGGCCTGGTTTTATCTTTTTAAACAAACAGGCACAAGAAAGTTTTATTACTGTCTATCCGGTACCTGATCAACCTTATCCTTATCAGATTCAAGTTAAATCGATGATTAATTCATTGGGGCCACAAGACACTCTTGGCGAGCTGCCACCGAACTATTACGGATTTCTAAAATATGCACTTGCCAGAAAGTTTCTCGCCTATTATCCATCGGGTAATTGGCCAGCGCAAAATGAACAGGAATATAACGATTATTACGATTCATTTAAGGTCGCGAATGAAACTGATCTAACTCTTAGACCATCTGTAGTTCTAACCGCGCCAGAGCCTTTCTACTGGCCTAATATTTTGAGTTACTAATGACGCAAGCTGAAGACTATGACATCGTTGGTAGTTATAACAATCAGATCTTTTCGCCAATCGATGCGGAAAGGTCGATTAATTGCTATGCGTATTTAGATCCATTAGGTAAGAAGAAAAAAAGTTTAGTTTATACTTCAGGTTTGATTAACGGTAATTTTGTTTTTCCGAATGCCGCAAATGGATTTCGTGCGCAATTTGTTTTTAACAATATTCAATACGTGGTAATTGGTGCGAATGTTTATTCAATTACAACGGCGGGTGTAGTATCACAATTAAATCCTAATAATAAACCTCTAGCAACTACAGTTGGCTATGTTGGAATCGATGCAAATACATTTCAGATTATATTTGTAGACGGACAGAATGGTTATATTTATGACACGATTACGAGTATTTTTTCCGAAATTACCGATTCAAGTTTCCCCGATGCACCTAATGGAAACCCTATTGATGTTTGTTATTTAGATGGTTTTTTTGTTGTCGCCAACGGTGAAACAAATACATTTCAATTGAGCATGTTTAATCAGGGGTTAGTATGGGGGCCTGATTATACGAGCGGCACCGGAAATGGGTTTTTAGCGGCAAGTAGTGGATCGCCTGATTTAATTTTATCAAGCGGAACCACTCTCAATTATCAAACTGGAACGCCTATACAATTTAACGGTGCGACGCTTCCTACTGGAACGCCTGCTATTACAGCGGGGGTTACCTATTATGTTAAGACTGTAGTGAATAGCACGACCTTTACTATTTCTGTAACAAATGGTGGTACAGCGATTACTTTTGCGACGACCGGTTCTAGTGGTGATATATTCGTGACGAATAGCGGGCAATTGCAATTAGGTGAAATTACCTCGCATCCTGGGACGATTGTTGCATGTCGTACTTTGCATAGACGCTTGTTTTTGTTCTCTCAGTTTTTTACCGAAGTTTGGGAAAACGCGGGCGTAGGTAGTAACTTACCATTCCGAAGAAATAACGCATTATTGATGGAATACGGATGTCCTTGTATCGGTAGTATTGCAGTCGATTTCGATATTATGTGTTTTCAGTCACAAACACGCGGTGGCTTAGGTGCAGTGATGGAAGTTTCGGGTACGCAACCTATCCCAATAAGTACCAGTGCATTAGACGCACAGCTTTCTTTATATGCTGCAAAACAACAAATGGCGGATTGCCGAGCGTTTTTGATTAAAGAAAATAATTTAATCTTTTATAGAATGAATTGGACGCTGGCGAATCACACGTTTGTTTATAACATTACGCAAAGCGATCCAACGAGTGAAGCAACGAAAATGTGGCATGAAGAAGAAATTCTCACTTATTCACGCCATCCAGCGCAAACCCATGCTTACTTTAATGGGATGAATTATGTAGGCGATTATGCCTCACCTATACTCTATATAATGGATAGAAATACCTATAACAATAATGGTCAATCCATAAGACGTGCGAGAATAACAAAAGCATTTTATCCTCCAGGTGGTAATAGAATTAGAATTGATCGATTACAGATTGATTTGCTACAAGGGAATATTGCTGAGGCTGGAATTATAGATTTAGTTCAAGATATTTCCACGGAAGACGGCTTAATATTATTGACTGAAAGTGGTCTTGATATCGAAACAGAACAAGATTTCATGGTCACAAATCCAATAACACCTATTTTATTTATGTCTATCTCAAAAGATGGTGGGCAAACTTACGGATATTCGACACCTGCACCTTTGGGATTTATAGGACAGCGAACATTTAGAACAGTATATAGAAAGTTAGGAACGACAAAGAGAGGTCAATCATTCGTGATTAAACTTGAATTCTACGATCAAGTGCCGTTTGTTTGTATGGGTGCATCATGGGCAATGGAAACATTACCGGAATAATGATATGTCAAACGATATTGATTTACCGCCATTGTATGACCTCTTAACTAAGTCAAAGCCTGATAAGATGTCTGATATATGGGTTGATTGGTTTGGTACTTTTTATCAAACATTAATAAGTTATTTGTCGCAGAGCGGGATATTTATACCGCAATTAACATCGGCGCAAATAGCCGCATTAGTCAATCCCGCTAATGGACAAATGGTATATAATACAACTACGCAAGCTCCACAAGTTTATCAAAATGGGGCTTGGAAAACGTACACAACTTCATAAGGATATGAAGATATGGCAGCACAAGCAGATCCAGCAGCATCGGCAATAGGCGGCAGTACCCCATTCGGTAATTTTTTTGCAGGATTACCAGGTATTATGCAAGGTATGTTTGGCAATTCTGGTGCGCCTTTTGAAAAAGGAATGGATGCTTATAAGCCCTATTTTGATGAGGCTAAAGGTTATCAAAATCCTTTTTTTAGTGCTGGAACGTCTGCTATCCCGCAATATCAAGACTGGACTAAATCCATGTCTAACCCATCCGATTTTATTAATACGCTGATGAGTAAGTATCAACAATCGCCTTGGTCGAAGTTTCAGCAAGATCAAAACATACGTACATCAAATAATTTGGGCTCTGCTACCGGATTGACTGGCTCGACACCATTACAAATGCAAGCACAACAAAACTCTAATAATCTATCTGGCGAAGACATGAATCAATGGTTGCAGAATGTTCTAGGTGTTAATACACAATATGGTAGTGCATTGGGTAATCAAGTGGGAATGGGTCAAAATGCAGGAAATTCATTATCCACACTTGCTAATAATGCTGGAACAAATGCAGGTCAGGCAGCTTATGGGGAAGAAGCAGGTAAACAGCAAGATTCAAGCGCATTATGGAATGGAATAGCTAAGATGTTTGGGGGTTAATATGTTTTCAGGTGTTTTACCAAAAGTTGTTTCAGATGTCGGCCCTGGTGGTCGATATATTAGCACGATGAATGCGCTGAATGATACGTATAAAAGTAGCGCGGAAGCGAAATATGCCCCTTATCAAGCATATGGAAATGCTGCATTAGTCAACCAACAGGCAAAATGGTTACCATATCAATATCAAATGCAGGCTTTATCGAATCCTGTACTTTGGATGGCAGCACAAAACAATCCAACATTGCGTGATCAGCTCACAAAAATGATGGGTAATCCTATGCAAGATCAAGGTACGACAGGTTCTAATTTTAATATGCCAGAACCTAATCAAAATCCATTATCGAATCTTGTGCGCAACATTAAAGGTGCTTTTGGACTAAATGGAGGATCAAATCCACTCAGTAATATGACATCCGCCTCACAACCTGGAACGGCTTCGCCAACTAATGCATTAAATGCTGCTACATCTTCTCAACCTGCATCAGTGTCTCCAGATGCATCATTATCTGATATTACGGGTCAACAAGGAAAAGGTTTGCCTTCAACAACTGTAGGACGAGCGGGTGCAAATGATCCGCTTGCTGGTGTTAATGATTTGTCAGTAGCGGAAGCAAATAAAGCGGCACTTAATACTACTGCAACAGGTGAGGCATCTTCTCAAAATGAACAATGGAAGATTGCAGAAGATAATGCGACTAATGGCGCAACAAATGGATTAAATAATGTAAATTTAATTAATAAATTAAATAAAGCCTATGAAGACTTAAATCCATTTGAAAAAGGCCCTGGTTTTGGGTCAGGCCCTCATATTAGTACAGCAGCACAGGTAACTGATGCGACAGCGCAAGCTTTAGCTGACTCTGTTGCGAGAATGCAACAAGATGGGCATATCACTATGCAAGACAGAAATATTTATGAGTCGATGAAGCCAAATAGAGGGATGTCTGATGATGCTTTCAAACAATCTTCAGATTTTATGAAAGGCATGTCGGATAGAGTACAAGAAGAACCAGCTTTTTTAGCTGCTGCTCGAAAAGCCGGATTAACACCTACACAATCTAAAATAGTTTGGAATTATTATGGTAATAAAAAGCCTTTTTATAATTCTAATAAATCAGAAATAAATAGAAATAATCTAGGAAGATGGGAAGATTTCTTAACTCCTAAAAAAGTAAAAGAAGCATTAAGTCCAAAAGAAGCCAGAGCTGCATTAAATGAAGATACCACTACGAATGCAAGTTCTGAAAATGACGAACATCAAGGGCAAGAGCCACCTATTCATACTGTGTGGATGATTCGACCGGATGGTAAAAAAGTAGTAGTACATGAATCAAATATTGATGTTGCCACTAATAAATATCATTTTAAACCGGTGGATTAATTATGGCTAAAATGGATTTCCCCGATTTTTCCAAACCAGGTAATGAATCTAATTATCCAGATTTATCGATGTTATCAGAGAAAAAATATCCTGCTGTTGAAAACATTAAAAATCAAATTAGTTCAGCAAATGGCCCTCAATATTCTGATGAACAAATGAATAAGTCACCATTAATTAATAGTTATTTGCAGAAAATTAATGATGCCAACGCACAACCTAAAAAAGATGATACAGACATCTCTAAATTGGCGGCCTCTGCTGCAATGACATTGGGTGCGCCAGAAGTTACCGGTGGAGAAGGTTTATTTACTCGATATTTACTCGATCCAGCACTGAATGCCTTCTCAAGGGTTGGTGCTGGTACTGCTGGAAATATTGCATACGAAACAAGAAATACAAATGGAATGCAGCATTTACCAGAGATAGCAAAAAATTCTCTTATTAATAATATGAAGCTGGAAGTGCCCGCTTCTATTGCGCGCACGCCTGGATATGCAGCAGAAATGTTTAATCCAACAGAATATGCAGCACAAAAAGGCAATCAAATTAAAAATGAATTTGAGAATGCTCAAGCCATACAGAAAGGTGCATATAATTCTGTATTTAATAAATATGGTGATTCGTTAGTAACATTAACACCTAATCGTTATTTAGGATTTACGAATAGACAGATAGCAAGATTTACTCCAGAAATAAAACAATCTTATAAAGATTTTCAGAATTCACCTACATTACAGAATTTGCATAATTTACAATCTCAAATGGGAAAAGATTATAGAAAAATATCTGACAATACGAATTTAATTAATAAATCTCAAACTATTAAAAAAACAAGAGACATGGTAAAAAATAAAATTCAATCATCATTAAGTTTCGATAAAGATGCATTAAATAATTATAACCATGGAAGTGATTTAACAAGAGATCTTGTAGAACCATACAGATCAAATGACATATTAAAAGATATGGTCAATGGAGTAAAAAAAGAATATCAACCAACTGATACCGCTAATGCAATAAGAAAAGGTATTCAAACTGGAGATATTCCTGCTGGACATGCATTAGTAAATCACCTTCATGATTTAGATAAGATGACTAATTTCGGAAATCTTGCACAAGATGTAATTCCACCCGCAATTGGCGCTATAGCCGGTAATAAATTGTATTCTGGTGGCGGGGGAATGTTAGCGGGTGCATTAAGTGGGGCCGGATTAAATCATTATTTTTCAGATAAATTAATAAGAATTGCTAAAAACCCATTAGTTAATGGTGTTATGTCGAAATATGTTAAGCCGACGTATTATGGTGCAGGACGCTTTGGAATTGGTTATTCAGATCAAAAGAAGTAATATACTAAAATCTATCACAAGGAAGTGATAAAAATGCCATCAACGACTACATATACGCTAGCCCCAAACCCGAAATGGTATTTCGTGAATTTCTCAGGTTTACCATTGGGTGCTGGATATCTTGCGACTTATAGTAACCTTAGTCCGAATACGATCAAATTAGTTTATCAAAATAATGATCCCACGAATTTAATGCCATGGGGTTACGCCCCTATTCCTAATAGCCCAGGATTGCAAGGGATAAGAATTGATGCAAATGGTACTCAAGGGCCATTTTATTTTGAATATGACACGGCTAATCCGTTAGATACGTATAATCTTACATCATACGATGTGAATGGCGTAGAACAATGGAACATTCCTGATTTCGTTCCACCCGATGGTGGAGGTGGTGGTGGAGGTGGAGGAACGTCGTATGTTAACTTACAGAACTTTGTAACTAATGGACAACTTTGGAGAAACGTAGGTCTCTTAGACATTACGAATGCTTCAATTCCAATTACTCCGTCCACTTATACCGTTATCGCACCTGGATGCCATGCGGGACTTGCTTTAACTCAAACGGCAATACCTGCACAAAATGCGGGGCCTGATATTGTTTTCTTGAAAAACAATACATCGGCAACTGATACGATTACATTCCCATTGTTTCCACAAGGCCAACAGCCATTAATCAGTACAGGCGGCACCGATGTAGCACCATTCCAATATATGGAAGTGGCATGTACGGCTGCTGGAAGTGCTGAAAACCAAAAATGTTTACAAATTCCAATCACAGCTAAAGTGCAGAACCTAACAAATCTTGCAGTGACATTTTCTATTTGGGCGAAAGGGAATTCCGGTACAAAAACATTAACCTGTAATTTCAGACAATTCTTTGGTGATGGTGGTGGGAGTGCGGATGTTATAACACCCATTAGCGGTACTATAAATTTAACATCATCGTGGGCGCAATATTCATTTTCAGTTTCAGTGCCAGACATCACGGTCAAGACATTAGGCACGTGCGGAAATGATGCATTGTTCATACAAATTCAATATCCATTTGATTTGACCTTTAATATTGATATTACAAAACCTGCTTTGTATTTAGGAAACAATGCACCTTCAGTTGATTATCAAACCTATGATCAAATCGACGGTGTGTTAAATGTTCCTCGAACGGGTGATGTCCGACCTAGCTATGGATTTATTCCTCCAGGTTGGTTAGTCATGAACGATGGTTCTATTGGTAATGCGACATCCAACGGAACAACGCGAGCGAATATTGACACATTCCCATTGTTTAATTTCATTTGGAATTTGGCAGCAACTTCATACATCCCTATTTACAATAGCTCGAATGTTGTGACAACACGGGGTGCCAATGCAATTGTTGATTTCAACGCATCAAAATCGATTGCATTGCCAGCGATGCTAGGTCGCGCACTTTCTGAATTTGGTCAACCTTCAGGAATTTCAGGAACAAATTATCCAGTCGGCGCTTATTTTGGTAATCAAACTGATACATTGCTTGCAAATAATTTACCAGCTAACTTTGGAACAGGTATTGCTCTTTCAACTACCAATGTCACAGGGTTATTATCGGGTGGGGCAATAAACATATCAGGGGTCGGCGGTGCAAATACTGCGGCATCAACGATCACAAATTCAGGTGGCAGCCAACCATTTAATATTATTCAGCCCACCGCTTACACACAAATGATGATTAAATTATAGGAGTTTCAGAATGGCTTTAACTACGTACAATGTAATGCCTCTTGACCCTTATGCATATACAGGGCCAGTTAGAGTAATGGCAGGTATTGCAAGAACCGGCACTGTAGTTGCCGATACAGCTTATGGTGAATTTGCACGATGGTTATATCTCGGCGTTGCCGGAAATGTATCATATGTAAAATGGGATGGTACAACACAAGTTCTCGTAGGATTAGCGGCTGGCGTTTGGCATCCGATTTACTCTTTACAAGTAAATTCGAGTGGCACGACTGCAACTAGTCTTGTATGGGGAAGTTAGAAAACTATCGCGATAGTTTTTAAAATGGATTTTATTATTTTACAAGGAGTTTCAAAATGTCAACGATTGAAGCGTTAAATACATCTAAACAATTAGCTTCGGTACGATTAGTAGCGGCGACGAACCAATCCGGTACTTATTTCAATGGCGCAACAAATAATGGCGTAGGTGCTACATTCACTTATGCAACAGGCGCATTAACAATTGATAGTGTTGCGGTAAATTTAAATGATTATATTTTATTTTCCGGTCAATCATTAGGTTATCAAAATGGTGTGTATCAATGCGTAGTAGTGGGTGCAACGGGTGTTGCTGCGATTCTGCAAAGACGCGGTGATTTCCAATGCATAGAACAAATCAAAGGCGGACAATATGTACCTGTGTCTGCTGGTACGGTTTATGGCGGCTCCATGTGGGTTGATATCGAACCTTTACCACTTGCGATTGGCGTACCCGTGGTTTCTGGCGCAAACAATATTAATTTTGCGACCATTACTGCTGGTGGCTCAAGTTTATTTCTAGAATCAGCTAACAACTTATCTGATCTTGTCAGCGCTTCAACTGCATTATCAAATTTGGGTGCATTACCGTTAGCTGGCGGTCAAATGACGGGTTCTGTTCTATTGGATCGTGGAACAGCTACTAGTACGGCAGGTGCAGCAACCATTAACCACCAGGCAGGTGTTGTTACGACTGAAGCGTTAACGACTGCGGCGGCATCAGCTTACGCATTTACTTTAACTGATTCTAGAATCACGACTACATCTATTGTTCAGCTTCAATTAATGGGTGGAACGAATACGACTCGTGGTATTGAATGCAGAGCGATTCCAGGTGCGGGAAGCGCAACACTATCGTTTTACAACAACAACGTAGCCGGTACAGCATTAAATGGTACATTGATATTTGGTTTCGTTGTGATCTAAGAAATCTTAAAGGGGGATTAAAAACCCCCTTTAATAAGGGATTATTATGTATCCAGGATCAGGATTTATCACAATATTAAATTATTCTTCTTTTGGCGGTGCTGCATTAGAAGAAACATCACTTATTACAGAAAGTGGAGCTAATATTTTAACTGAAAGCTCCAGCAACATTTTGACCGAAACACTTACGTAATATTAACGTAACAATTAAAAGGATTTAATTCCCATGGTAAATTTAAATATGATACCAAGTGAAGCGTTTTTTTATGTGTAAAACAGTGCTTCTATGGATTTTAAATAAAGCGGCAATATCAATTTGCTTTTTTCCTTCTTTAATTAATTCTCTTATTTTTAAGACATCTTCTTTTGTTAATTTGCTATTTGGTAGCATCTTCATGGGTAGGCCTTTCATATTAAAAACGGCTCTTCCTTTTTTATGCATATCTTTCGTGTTATCTGATGGAGTGCCTATAAATAAATGTTCATGGTTAACACAAGATGGGTTATCACATTTATGACAAACCAAACACCCTTCTGGAATAGATCCAACAAATTTTTGATAAGAATATCTATGTGCGCGTATTCTTTTTTCGCCTGTTGGTTTTATTCTTCCATAGCCATTTTTATCGTGCTGACCAAGCCAATTTATACAGCCATTTTCATCAGGATTAGAGGAATAGTAGGAGAATCTTTCTTCAGTAGACGTGTAACAGGATAGTTTTTTCATAATGTAATTATATTGCAAATGGATGGCAATATCAACTTAGCAAAGGAGTACAAAAAATGGCCGGAATTAAAATAAGTGCGTTACCCGCAATCCCTTCATCGGCATTGACGGACGTTGCACCATTCGTGCAATCAGGTGTTACCTATCAAGCATCACTAACTCAAATTGCGACTTTATTTAACGCGCAATTAACATTTTTACCAATCGCTGGTGGTACATTAACCGGCGCATTGAATCTCGGTGGATTTCAGATTAATAATCTCGCTGCACCAACGCTTGCAACCGATGCAGCAAATAAATCATATGTTGATACGATTGCAACAGGCGGTGGCGCTCCAGTAGTTGCGGCAAGCACAGGCGCATTAACTGTGACACAAGCAGGTGCTGGAGTTGGTGCAACACTTACTAATGCTGGTTCCCAAGCCACATTTGCACTTGATGGACAAAGCCCCACAGTAGGTCAACGGGTATTAATAAAAAATCAATCCACTAATACACAAAATGGCGTATATACGGTGACGAATGTAGGATCAAATTCAACGAATTGGATTTTAACAAGAGCCACGGATTATGATACACCAGCGGATATCAATGGTACGGGAACTATTCCTGTTAGTGCTGGTACAGCAAATGCAAACACGGGTTGGATCAATACAACATTGATGGTGACAGTGGATACTACAGCTATTACTTTTGTTAGCTCTTTTGTTTCATTGCCAGTTGCAATTGCAAATGGTGGTACGAGTGTTACATCCGTGACGGTTGCGCCAGCGGCAACAGCATTTGCTGGATGGGATGCAAATAAGAATCTTTCTGCAAATAATTTCTTAGCGGGTTATGCAACTACTGCTACGGCTGCGGGTACAACTACTTTGGTGGTTGGTAGCGCACAGCAACAATATTTCACTGGTGTTACAACGCAAACAGTAGTCTTGCCTGTAACTAGCACTTTGGTATTAGGTCAATCATTCTTGGTAGTGAATAACTCTACTGGAGTTGTGACGGTACAATCATCCGGTGCAAATAACATTTCAGTATTACCAGCCAATACATCAGCATTATTTACTTGTATTGCGATCACTGGAACAACAGCCGCATCATGGTCATTTGCATATATGTTTGGTTTGACACCTACAGGAACGGGTGCGCCGGTACTGGCGATATCTCCATCTCTAACAACTCCTTCTATTACCACAGGCATTAATGATGCCAATAGTAATGCAATGATTGATTTTACTGCTACGTCATCTGCTGTAAATTATTTACAGGCGATTAATGCGGCAACAGGAAATAATCCAGTATTTGAAGCAAAAGGTTCTGATACGAATGTGTCATTACTTTTAAAAGGTCAAGGAACAGGTGGCGTTGGTTTGTTGGGGTATACAGATGCTTCAAGTGCAGCGGCTGGATATGTAGGACAGGTGATATCAAGTGCAATACTTTTTGCTTCAGCCGTTAGTATTTCAAATGCTACAGCTAAAGATTTGACAAGCATTACTCTTACGGCGGGCGATTGGGATGTATGGGGAAATATAGTATTTGATGCAGTGGTAAGTATGACATCAACATATGCTTGGATAAGCACAAGTTCCGCAACTTTACCGGATGTATCGTTATATTCTGGTGCTGCTCATGCAGTAGGTTCTGTTAGTATTTCCGGCGTAACGGTTCTGCCTAAAACATTTACTGTCTCTGGAAATACAACAGTTTATATTTCTGGATATTGCGCTATATCTTCATCAACAGCCGATATATCTGGTGGAATATATGCAAGACGTAGAAGGTAACAAATATGGGCGTTTGATCAACGCCCTTTTTTCTTGTCTAGTCTCAATAATGCTTTATGCTCTGTTCGTTCATGTAGCTCAACATCTTTTCGGTCTTGCTTTGGTACTTTGGATGATACTTCTATTTTCCCATTCTTAAGGTTCTTTCCCGCGAGTTCGTCCTTACCTAATGATTTATCTATCTTCTTCATTTTCTTATAGATGATAGGGTATTTTTTCTTCTCGGCATGGTCTGCTTCCGAATGAGCTACAGAATATTCTTTGTCGTGAGTAGGGAAGCCGTTATCTTTTAACTTCTTTTTTATCTTCATTGCTGCATGTACCATTTTTATGTTTCTCCATTAGATTAAGTAAACCGAGAGAACCCTCAAGACCAGGTATTAAGTCACTCATTGGTCTATTTTTCTTGCAATAATCCAGTATAACTTGGTAATCTTCCTTAATATGTTTCTCCATTAGATTAAGTAAACTGAGAGAACCCTCAAGACCAGGTATTAAGTCACTCATTGGTCTATTTTTATTTTTCTTGCAATAATCCAGTATAACTTGGTAAGCTTCCTTAAATCCTTTCGTATTATCTTCGGTATGCTTTTTCTCAAATGTACTCATTTTACCCCACAAAGTAACTCGAATAGGTCATATTTCCGGTAAATCGCAATACTGGTAATATGAAAATCATTAATTCCTGTTCTCTGCAAGCATATCTCTCACTAATCTCGTAACACTATCAACTACCTCTTTATGCCAACCTTTAAGTTCGTTGGTATCTGATAGTGAGATACCCAATGTTAACCAAACCTTGAATATATCTTTTTGGGTAAGAGGTTTTTTAGTCTGTCCATCATGAGTCATTAACATTTGAGAGTAACTACCATCTTTTGGCTTTATAATTGATACTATCATTGCTGCATCAGTTAAACCTTGTTTATCTGTTTCAACATCTTTTTTGAAATAACCTTTTTCTCTTGATTGAAAATCTACTGTGTAACGCAAAGCATATTTATAATTTGACATTACCTTCCAACCTCAAAATCACTTTCATTATTAGCAATAGAATATTCCGCACCCACTATTCTAGTTTGCGCTTCATTGTGACACCATCCCATAAAATAATAATTGATCGGAACATCCACACGTCTAGTATCAGTAATAGTTTGACCTGTGCTTACATTATAGTTATTGCAGACGCTTGTATGCTTGACATGATAAGGCCATTGTTTACATACCGTTAAGTCATAACAAACAGTTATATTTTCATCTATCGATGAATTGTTAGTAAGTGAAAATGAGTGGTTTGAACTAACAATTCTATCCGTATTAATATGAACATAAGTAACAGGGTACATTTTTGCAGACGTTGTTGATTCTGCATTTGCAGATAAAGATACTATCAATGATAATAATAATATTTTTTTCATGGTTTATTTTTTTCTCTCGGTACGCAATACAAATCCATGTAAGTTAATATATGACTCGCTGCAAATCCTAAACAGAAAGTAAATGCTAAATATCCCCATGTATAATGAATCCATGGATTAAGGATAAATTCAGCAATAGTTGCGAGTGTGAATATAATTATTGGTGCTCTCATGTTTTCCTCTTAAAGTTTTGATTCTGGTGAAACATAATGATCAAAGTTATCGTCTAGTTCTAGATTTGGTATTGGGTTCCATTCATGATCAATATCAGGAATGAACACAGACGAACAATTTGTATTTCCTCTTGTATTTCCTCTATTAGTGATATTAGTTGTGACTAACCATCCATTTGGCACATGGGCTCTGAATACATAAACTTCTATATTTCCAGTATTGTTATAATACAGCTCTTGTAAATCAAATTTCTCTCTCATTCTATAACCTCCCAATCGTTAGCAATAAAACATGAAACCGTAGGTGTAAAATTATGTTCTCCTATTTTTCGTATATAAAAATTATTACCGTCTATGCAAAGATATGTCTCTCTCCAGTGCGCAAGCTTAACCTTTTTGTTTTTCTTTACTTCATCAATAGCTTGATCAAATGTAAGAAAATTATTAGGTTCTTCTTCCACAATCCAATCATCGGATAATAAAATGCTTGTATCAAAATGATATGGTATGCAAAATTCTGCAAATGCCCTTATTGTTTTTATTTTACATTCTTGTGAATCAGTTAATTCTGTTTCTACTTGCTTAAGATGCAAAGTTTTGTCCCATGCGTGTCGTCTTACTTTTTTGCCTTCCTTCAATAATGCCAGTGCTTCCTTGAATTCCATTCTCTAATGTCCTTTTGGTAATTCCATTGTCTTTGGTTTTAATTTGTTGTGCGAGATATCGCATAATTTCTCTAATAAATATATTTTAGTATCTTCAATAAATATTTTATCAATATCAATTGATCCATCGGAATAAATGGGTGCGCCTGCACTGAATACAGATACGGTATTATCCTGTAATATTTTTAAGACATAATCGTAATCTTGATCCCATCGTTTGGTTAAATCTAACATGGAAAAATATTTGATAATGTTTTTCATTACGAAACATCCATAATTTTTTTAATTTGTTTTGATAATTTTATTTTATTTAATTTATCGATATAATCTTCAAATGCTAATTTTGCATCCCCATACTTATCATATGATAAAAATGACACCCAAGAATCAAATAATGATCCCTTAACTTGAAGATGAAATTTTTCATCTTTCATTTGAACTATTCTATATATTGGCATTTTCATCCCTAAACTTGTGCTCTATCTATCACAATATTTTTCTGTGATATATTTGTTATAATATGCCGTCTTCTTTCCGTGGACGGCGCACGTACGTTTGCTTCCGTAAAGGGGAAAGCAAGAAAGTCTATTGTATTTTATTTCTTAAATCTAATACCTTATGTCTAAATGAATGACACTTTATACATAGCCATTTCACATCTAAAGGTTTTGAATAATCTCTATGATGCGCATGACTTTTCTTTTCTCCGCATTTTTCACATCTTTTTTTCTTAATTTTACCTTCTCGTAATCTATTATTTAATATAATGTGAGCTGCTCTTTTCTCTGGATTATTAGCTATCCACTTCAAATGTGACTTTCGAATAGATTTTTTTCCATTTTCTGTTTTTTGATAATCTTTCCTACTCTGTACTCTATGTGGAAGAGTAGCCCTTAATCTATCGTATTCTGTGCAATAGTTTAAATTATCTTTCCTATATTTATTAACGTCTTTCTTTGTACATTCAATGCATTTATTTAAATGACCGTCTTTCATTTGTGGATGAATATAATATTTTGATAAATCCTTTTTCTTATTGCATTTAAAACATATTTTCATATATACCATCCTTGGTTACATTAGAATGGTATATATTATATAGATTCCATTTTAAAAGGGAATCGGATCATCGAGAAATTCATCTTTCTTTTCTGGCAATGGCTTCATGCCATCATATTGAGTGGCTACTTTGTCCGCCATCAAATAATCAATCACCACATTCTTAGCTGCATAATAACCGCCTGTAGGCTTTGATTGTGATTCTTGTTGACCGATTTCAACCTTACCTGATAAACCGGTCATTTCCTCTGGCAATTCTCCTCTTCTATATTCAAGAGACAAACCAACTGAATCACAGAAATGTTTAACTTTTCTAATATTTAAATTAACAGTTGAGAATACCAAATAATCAAACACCAAATGAACCTTGCCTTCTTTATCCCATATGCGAAGTTGTAACTCTGCCATAGGATTTCCCGATTTTGAAGTCTTGCGTGTCGCTTTAGCAACTTCAAAGTTATATACACCATTTTTTACTAAATCGAATGAATCTAGTTGCTCATCTGTCAACGGTAAGAATTGGTAGCTCATGCTGCATTATCCTTTTTGATTAATCGGCTTTCCATGTGTGAAATAAGTTTCAAGATAATGGTTTCGTTCACTTCTTCAAATGTTTCAGCATTCGCTTTGTCCAACCATTTTTGTGTAACCTCTTCCGGTTCTTTATATATATCAATTAATTCTTTTAGTCTAGATACTTGCTCTGGTGTTGCTAACTTTTCTGATATCGCCTCACGCTCTAATACATCTTTGCCGTATCTATTCGCTATCTCACTATATGAGAATGGAAATTGCTCACCATCTGGTAATGTTTCGATGCGAGATTTTTTAACAATACCTACGCGTTCCTTTCCTCTTTTCTGTATCTCGAACACTAAATCAAATAGATAATCTAATTTTTTATAGCAATCGAAAGTCGTACCTACAACCGTCATGTTTCCGGCATATTCATTCTTTGCGTGGCTAGTGATAATCACATTCATATCGAGACGTAGCAAAAGCGTCAACAAGTGTTTCATTTTCTTATTGGCTTCGCCGTAGTGACGGCCAAACTCGGTGCCTGTTGCGTCTTTTTCCTTTGCAGACGCTTTTAGTTGTGCTGCGCACTTGTCTAGTAGGTCGTTATATAGTGTGGTCAACGGATCTATCACTAGTGTTTTATATTCATGCTTTTCTGTCATTAATGATTTTATTTCTTTTATCATTTCATCAAAATCATTCGTCTGAAATATCGCACCGTTATTTGCCTCAAGTATTTTTACATACTGAGAATTTTCTGCGCCGCGCTCAGTATCTATTAAATAAACCCCTGGAAACGATATGCTCGCAGTTGTTTTGCCCACTCCCGCATTCCCATAAAATAACGCCTTCAATCTTTTCTCAATCAAACTTGGTTTAACTGCACGTAACGCCATAACTAATTACCTCTATTAAGTAAACAATAAATAAATAACCAAACTGGTAGTGTCATAGATCCGAACCTGATCCCAATCCATGACAATATAAACATCATCCCAATAGATTGTAGTAGTGTGTATAAGCCGCCCACATTAATCACCTCTATAATATGTTTAACAAATTTAATGCATGTTTATTAGCAAGTGCTATACCTTCATGGAATCCTGAAAGGTTTTCATTAAACTTATATGTTTCCATTTTTTCTGTTGATTCATTGATGCCTTCTTCTAGGATGCGCTTTATATTTTCAAATAATTTTTCATTTATATTCATAGTCATTCTCGCTATCGTCTTCTAATTGATCTTTGTAATTTAATTTTAAGTAAGCTCTATATTCTGCTTCGGTTCTTGGGAATCCAGATTCTTCCTCAAATTGCGCCCATGTTGGAATACTCATAATTTATGCCGCCCATGAGTTTTGTACCGGATGTTTCGTCACATACCCTTTATCTGAGTTATATACATCAAGCCTATCCTGCAATAAGTCTTCAATGACATGTTCTTGATAAGACACAACACCTTTAATCCACAACCCATTGAATTCAATTTTGTTGTCTTGTGTAGGGTTGCGCATATATCGGATCATTGCTGGTAGCATAGAGCGTTCATATTCTGGATTATCGATGCCGGTTGCTTCAGATGCATAATGCTCATCTTCGTTTAAGATAAATGAACTCAATGCTGCAATGTCAAAGTCATCGATTAAGCCAAATGAAAGTGCATAGCAACCACTTAATTTGTCGAAAATAGCGTAGTGATAGATTATGTTGTCGGCGCAATTTATTGTTTGTTTAGAATGATTATTCATATTAGTCGCTCCATGACATTTGGCATAATGTATTGTTTTCGTGCATAACTTCGCACATTGGACAAAATACTTCTGCACTTTTGGATTCACAATTCCATTGCGAATTTAATTCAACTTGCGCTACACTGTTCTGGATCATGATTTCTTTCCCCTTCAAGGTTGATTTTATGCTCTCTGTATGGGAGGTTTGCTGACCTCTCATACAATCTATGATGCTATGATATCATAATATCATTAATCGTCAACTGTTTTTTCTTTTTTGTTTTTCATTAGCTCAACACAATCTAATAATACTTTGTTCATACTTACTTCTTGATTCATGGATGCCTTTTTTAAAAATAACCATGTCTCTTTAGGTAATCTTACGCAAATTATTTTCATCTTTTTCTTTGAGTCCTGCATGTATATGTCCTATTGTATGTTTTATAGTATTTCAAAGTTATATTATAATATATAATCATATATATCAACCCTTATTCATATTGTTTTACATGGCTTATTCACAGGTTTATCAACAGAAACTGGGGATAACTATAGTTTATTGCGGAAAAAGTGTTTTGATATAGAATGGGGTTTTAGACGTTGCGCCCTGCTTTCAACAGAGCGCACAAATTACTCAAGTTCTCCTGAACCTGCGCGACTTTCATCGCGAGCGCACCTACATTATAAAGGTGCCTACGGACAGGTCAACCATTTACATAAAGGATTTTACATGAGCATTGAAAAGCTTTCTGCAACATATTTGCGCCACGAAAAAAAACCCTTCGCCATGATTTTAATAGATGTATTAAAAAAGCTCACCAATTCAGACGCTCTTGCGTTGTGGTGTCACCTGCAAGGAATGACAGAAAATTGGGTTGTAAATAAACAATATATTATGAATCATTTTGGGTGGGGAAGAGATAAAACAACTAAAGCATTACGTCATCTAGAGTATCTTAAGTTACTTGAAAATATTAAAGAAAAGAACCCTGATGGGACATTCAAGAATAGCGTAATTATTGTTAAATGCGGACACGACTTTAATCCATGCACTGAAAATCAGTCAATGGATGAAAATGTTAAAAAAGTAAACAGTGAAATTACTGAAAATCAGTCAACCGTTGACTGGTTATCCGTTGACGGATTATCCGTTGACGGAAAAACAGCACCTACTATATATAATAATAATACTCTAAATAAAAAATACGAGAGAGAGGCTCCGTCGCTTCGCGCCGCTCTCACTGAAAATTTCAAACCATCAATCAACAGCCATGACTTAGAATTACAAGTATCAAAAAAATGCAGCATTACTGTTGGTGATTTATTTCTTAAATTCAAAACAATTTATAAAAATAAAAAATCTAATGACTGGCAAAGAGAGTGGGAAATATTTTTACAGAGAGAGCGACCAGCAATCAGTACATCTTTTCGAAATAATCAAACAAATGAAGCTAGATGCACCGTTCCTTTTGCAAGACCCATCAGTGAACGTATAAAAGAAGCTGCTGAGAGAGATCGAATAGAACACAAAAGAAGACAAGAAGCATGTGGACTTATTTAAAAAACATTAAACAACAAGGATGTTGTAATGAACCGAATGAAAGAATCTCATCCAGAGATTGAGATGGGCACACATATTTGTAAGCGGCTTCATAAAATATATGTTACTTCACAAAGATGGGATGGAAAGATATCCAACCACGTAGCAAAAATATTCTCTAAGTTAAAATTAAAAATGGGATATTTCTATTCAGGACTTAATTTATCTCGCATAGAACTCTTACAAAAAATTAATCAATCCAATGATGAAGATTTTAAAGAGATGTGCGACGCTTATCTATCCAAGGAAGATATTTACACAGAATAATGTTCCACGAAAAACATTGTGAAACAAAGGAGAAGACAGCCATGGCAGGCTATCCACAGGTAGAAAAGCAATATGAATGGTCAAAGAAGGGTAAAAAGTATCGGACGAAGTATTTGGATGAATTGAAAAACCTATATGGAGCTGTGAAGAATGACACGGAATCCTGCGAAGAACGAAATCCTATGGGGGTAGATTCAACGATAATAAAAAATATTGGCCAGGATAGATAAAAAACAATTAATCGATTGTAGGCCGTTTAAATCAAGAGAGGCAAGGATGCCAAAAAATACAACAGATTCAGAGTCATTAGAGCAAATACGATTCGTTGCATGGGTTAAAAAGTTAGGATATCGAGTATCAGCAAGCGCAAATGGTGGATCTCGTCATTTGCTAGAAGCCGTTAAGCTTAAATCCATGGGCGTGAGTAAAGGATTTCCTGATATAGAAATTCCTTTTCCGTCTGGTAAATATCATGGATTGTATATTGAAATGAAGCGCACAAAAGGTGGAAGGCTGTCGAACGAGCAACGAGAATGGTTAAGTTATCTACGAGAGAAGGGTTACTATGCAGAATGTGCTATGGGTTTCGAAGAAGCAAAAGAAATCTTCAACCACTATGTATCTCTGACACCAAAAGCAGCATAATAGAATTGTTGCTATGGTCTGGACTTAGCAATATAAAATTTAGTCCGAACAAATATGTATCTCCTCGTTTAAATGTCAACCGTACAAATGGACTGCCCCGTAGCAGACGGGGTTTTTTTGATCAAAGGAATGATTGATGATTGTATCAAGATGTTGTAAAGAAACTGTTCATGTATGCAGTGCTAATGAAGGCACATCATTTTACGTGTGTGACAAATGCAGGATAGATTGCGATACTATATTTTCTATCAATTTCATGGATGACGAAATCAATGGTTAGCTTTGAACCAGCAGTCGAGTATGTGATGCGTAATGAAGGTGGCCTTGAAGAAAATCCAAACGATCCAGGCGGCATCACAAATATGGGGGTATCACTAAGGTTTTTAAAAGCTATTCCGGCAGACAAGCGTCGAGCATACGGTATTGTAAGTGACACAATTAACGAAGACGACATCCGACAATTAACATCCGAGCAAGCAAAATCCATATACTACGGCGAGTTTTGGGCTGATTCAGATTTTGAAGAATTAACAAATCAAGACACAGCCAATTATCTTTTCGATATCGCCGTGAACGAAGGCATTGCACCCGCGATTAAATGTCTACAGCGTGCAATATGGTCTGTCATGCAGAACAAATCTATCATTGTCGATGACGGAATCATGGGTAATGAAACGATTCACTATGCAGAATTGTCCGGAATCGCTTTATTGCCCGCGCTTCGTTCCGAGAGGGCAGGTGAGTATCGTCTCATTGCGGCAATCCATCACGAAGAAAACCAATTTTTGTCAGGATGGTTAAAAAGAGCGTATAATCATCAATAAATAAATATAATTACATTAAACGGCCACGGATTGGCATAACAATACAATCGGTGGCTTATGATAAAGTTTGAAAACCCAACAAACGGGCGTTATTACTACTTAGAAATTAATACGGATGCACTCAATGACTTGGTTCTTACTATTATTCGGGGGGGCGCTCGTTCTCGCGTGGTACGCCATTTTGGTTATAATTGCCAAAGTGATATTGAGCGAGAAATCGAGCGTATTTGCAAAGTTAGATTGAAAAGAGGATATGTTAAAATTAATTAATCTTTTTTATCGGCATGATTTCCAAATCCAGTCTGGATTTTCTTCAGCATCTTTTATTAACAGTGATATAAATTTCATAAAAGTATCATAAGAACCCCATTCATTTTCAGGATTTAATGGTGTGAATTTTTCAGGGTGTAAATACATTGTAAGAAACGCATGATGTAGTTTAATTAATGATTCTTTGCCCGTCATTCCATCTATATGAACCATATGCTGGTCGCTGGGAAAAATCTCATACCACATCTTGGCAACATTATAAGTATAATTTCTATCTTCCGTTACTTCTTTATGTTCGCATGTAGGGCATTCTTTAGATTGTAACCATAGGTCTAGGCTCATTTAGTCCTCTTTATCATAAGGAGATTTTTTTCTTTGTTGATAACACACGTTTAAAATTAGATCTGAATTTTCAATATGATCAAATGTGCCGCCTTGACATCTTACAAGATAAGCTAATTCTGAAACTATATACTTTAGTGCATTGTATTCATTAATATCTATTTCAATAGTCATAACTATCCTTTCTTTGCTGGAGTTTTAGGGCTATTAGGCGGCGTCATTGGTTTACCGTCTGGTTTAGTGATAGTAATTGTTAATGTTGGAAACATAGTTAAATTAGATCGTTTAATTTCGTCATTGATCTGTTTAATTTGTTGGGTTGGTATTGGTTTACGGGGGGATGACATTATTTATCTTCCTTATATTCTATATTGTTGCTTAGAAAAACTTTTTTGCCAGGATGTATTCTTGTTTGTTCTCTATAGATTACAAAAGCTTGAGCTAAAGACTTTTCTGTTTTATCAATAGTGGTAAAGTCACTTGTTAATCCATCCTCAAACTTTACTTTCACCGTGTATGACATTATTTTCTTTCCTCAATTTTATTTATAAAATCTTGTGTATGGCTCCAAGGATGATTCACTTGTTTTAAATACATTTTAATTTCTTCCCAATCTTTATACGCTAGAGTAATTCCATGATTGGGGGGTAAGACTTGAATATGGAATTTTCCAGGAACATAAAAGTTAAGTGATTTACCTTGTATCAAAGCTATCAATTCTTTTTCATCTAATTTATATGTGTCTATGAATTCATCTGACATTATTTGGTTTCCTTATCTTTTGTTTCTCTATCTTCAAATTCTTTTTCAGTGATAAAATACCCAGGAAATGATTTTTCCATTATTTTTAAGAAATATTTTACATTCACAAAATTATATAAGTTTACAGATTCATCTATATTCATTTGCACCTCTTCAGTTGTAGTTCTATTTTGTTTAATCTATCGTTTTGTAATCTATCTATATAAATACCCAAAATTAGAGTCGCATAAAAGAATAATATAAATGATATTTTCATTTTTCTGATTCTCCGATTTCAATTAATACTTTCTTTGCTAAAGATGCTTGATACTCGCAAGCATGGCATGATGCATGTTCCGCGCTCCAGTGGGCGAACTCTAAGAGTTTTTTATAGCTTTCTCTTAGTTCTTTTAACTGTGATTCTTTTTCTAATAGTTGATCAATTGCATTCATATAATCATCTTGTAATCCATCATCCATCGAGTTCACCCACATCTTCCAATAATTCCCTAAATGTAAAGGTATTCTCAATTTTAAAATGAACACATTTTATTAGTATCTCGATGCTACCGTCTGCCTGATAATTTAAAATTAATTTATCGGCTTCAATATTAAATCTTTCTAAAACCATTTTAACATTAGCTTCTATGATTTCTGCATGTTTAATTGCCAAATCACATACTTTTTCATGTATTGAATCTATGATGTGTGACATTATTTGTTTTCCTTATTCAATTACTTCATGTTCTTCTATCTCATAACAATTGAAATAGTCTTCTTTGTAATCCGCATATTTTTTAGCTGAATCTTCATTGAGAAATACTTTTTCAATACGCTCATCATTTTTAATTACATATACTTTCATTTGCACCCCTTAACTTGTAGTTCTATTTTGTCTAGTCTGGAGTCAACTCTATCTAGATAATGGCATATTAAATGAATATTAATCGTTGCCAATATCAATAATATCCATAAATATTTATTCATTTTTATATTTCCCCGATTTCTCGTAATAATTCGATTGCATTATCTAGAAACACTGCATGATTGGTTGTGCATACATGCTTTCTTTCTGCGATTCCTTGTTTTAAATATGAAAGTAGTTTGTTGTACTTTTCTTCTAGCGTTCGATATTTAATTTCATCGTTGTATTGTTGGCATTTATCCATTTAGTTCACCTAGTTCTTTTAATAATTTTCTAGCGTCACAATCAAAACAATTGCATTCAAAAAGACATGGCTCTGGTTCCATGCGTTCTTTCAAGAAATTTAATAATTTGTCGTACTTTTCTAATAGTTCTATATAGCTATCATAAAGATCTTCATGATCTTTTACGTATTTCTCAAAACTAATTTCTTTATTTTCGTTCATATAATCATCCATCTTTTCTGTATAACTCCGCTGAATAATCTAATCCATCTAAAATTGCCGCCCATTGTGTTAGATCTATGACTTCACAATCTTCAAGATATTTTTTTACCATCTCTAGGCAAGCATCAAATCCGCTCCAGAATTCTTTATCTTCTAGGGGGCGTGTGTTCCATTTTCCTAATGCCTCCTCTTTGGTTTTGAAAGTTTCTGTTCTTATACTGCAAGCAACACATCCCACGACATAAGGATCACGAACTAAAACTGGTATTTTCCCACAAAAAGGACAGGGGAGACGTTTTAAGGTTGGTTCGGTCATTTTATTAATCCTTTGGATAAACAGGGCAAATCATCATCTTAAGTATTTCCTTCATATGCCCAAGGTTATGTTGACCCTCAAGCAATGGTTTCATTTGCAAATACCATTTTCCAATTTGATAGCATATCCAATCTATTTGTTGTGATGTAAAATTTGGGTCATTCATCTCTTTGGTTCCATTTTTGGATTGCATTGAATTGCAATCTTCGCAATTAATTAATTCTTTTATTCCCAATGATGGTATATTTACATAATATTCTTTATGGTCGTTACATGTGGTACATTTTGGTTCGGTCATTCTATCGACCACCTTTTCGTGTCATTGTAATTTAAATCATACTTATTTAAGATGTCTTCAATACCCATTTTTGAAAAACATTTTGTACATTTACAATCATCATGCATCCACAGTTTTTCAACTATCTCTTGAATAGCTTTGTTTACAATTTCTAATCTCGGTCTTGCATCGTCGCGTCTGTCTGTCATAAAAATGTAATTCCTTTGGTATCAGATGTAATATTATATTCTGCGTTAGTTACTTGTGTTTGGGCATATACATCACACTGCACGTGCGTTAATGCTATTTGAGTAGTGAACAAAAGATCGTATTTGCCTTGTACGTTTTCATATGGCTTTACAGTTTCTATAAGACATTTTTCACTCGTTTTAATATAATATGGATATTGATTGCATATGTTCATTCTAAAGCAAACATTGTAATCTCGTGTAGTCGCACTCTGATTAGTAATCGAATATGTGTGAGTAGATCCAAGAGTAAAGGTCACATTCTGCCTTGCGAATGGCGGTTGATGTACAATCGTTGATGTTACAACGTCTGCATTTACTGAGGTACTTAATAATAGTAATAATAGTTTTTTCATTTTAAATTCCATAATAATATTTGATCTTACAATCTTCATCACAAAATATAATGTCACCATATGAAGTCGAGCTTATTTCATATTTGTTATCGTCTATTTCTTCGTTTTCGCATTCGGCGCAATAATTTGTACTCATTCTATTTTTTCCAAGCAATCTTCGCACATATAATCCTCTTCACTATGCCAATCGTCTTTGTGACGATAGGATATTGTATTCTCGCACTTTAAATCGTTTCCGTAGCATTGCATTTCGCTCATTTATTCTTCCTCCTCACATTCACAGTCAGTAAAATGTTCTTCGCATTCTCGGCAAAATAAACCACCTGCTGCGCACTCCATATCGTCGGTTGTATCGCTCATTTTAAATCCCATAATAATATTTAACTTGGCAATCTTCATCGCAGAATATAATGTCACCATATCGAGTTTCACCTACGATATATTTATTATCGTCTAGTTCTTCGTTTTCGCATTCGGCGCAGTATTTTGTACTCATTATAAATTTGCTCCCCGCATGTACTCAATTTTTTTTCTTTCAGCAATCTCATTTTCAGATAATTTTTTAAATATATATGACCATTTATGTTCAGATGTTTTGTATCGTTCGTCACATCTCGGGTCTATATATTCATTTGAAAAATATAGATGCCTTTGCCATACGGCAGATGCGTGAACATGGCTTTCTTGGCTATGATCTTTTACATGAGTTAAAATGGCATGACAACAATTACAGATTACTTTATACATTTATTCTTCCCCACAACAATCTTTCAAGTTATCAATAGATTCTTGTTCTGTCGTGCCATAACCAGTGCAATGATGACCGGCATCTATTGCGCCGTCATGGTCATCATAAGTTGCTACCCAATCCAGCCACCTAATAGGAATCGGTGGGTATACAAATTCGGTGATTATTTTCATAGCCAATGAAACCCCTTCGCCATCAAGCTCAACATTATTCCGTTAAAACTTAGCATGATGCCTAACAACCATCTCAAATCAGATTTCAATTCTTTAATGTTGCTGTCCACGCTATCCATTGTTGATTCAACGCGTGTGAGCCTTGATTCAAACAATAAATCATATTTCGTTATTAACATTTGCTCATGGCTTGTCATTTTTAACCTCTCGTCTTAATTGTTGTTAATCACTCTATGTAATGCATTATGATATTATAGTATCACTATGTCAACTATTTATTACATAATAATCAAATATATTTATGACGCTTTACAAACTCTATATTTAAGATCAAAATATCTTCAATTATTGCAAAGGAATTGCAGGAAATGAGTGAAGCAGGCCGACCCTCTCTATTTACCCCCGAAAGACGCAAAGCTATTCTAGATGCTATTGGTGCAGCTGTACCCTATGAATTCGCAGCTGAAGGCAATGGTATTTGCGAAGAAACGCTTTATGCTTGGATACGCCAAGGCAAGAAGGATAAGAAGGAAGGAATACAGAGCGATTTCCGTACATTTTCTGAGGATCTAAAGCATATTGAGATGACTCGTATGCGCTCTCACCTCGATACAATCAAAGAAAAACCCGAACGCTGGCAAGCTGATGCATGGATACTCGAACGCCGTTGGTGGAAGCAATTTTCACCTAATGCGGCCGTTGTCGAGTTTGAAAAACGACTTAAACTATTAGAGGGAGCTAGCGATGAAGAAAAAGGAAATGAAAAAGAAGTCTGAAAAGAGAGAAATGGTGAAGCCTGAAAATAAGAAGATGAAAGCAGTGAAAGGGATGAAGACATTGAGAGGCGTGCGTAAATAAAAGGATTTCAACATGATAAAGAATGACAGCTATGACGCACCGTTTTGGGGATTACCCAATGGTGAGAACCCCGAACCAAGATCACCTATATTCTATGGGTCAACGAAAGTCCCACATCCAACAAATAGCGCCGCTAAAATAGTCGATCATGCGAAAGTCATGAAACAGGTATTGGATGGTAAATAATGCAATGCACTGGCTGCAAATATCCTGATAGCCAAGTTGTCTACACTCGTCATGATGATGATGAAACTATTCGCCGTAGGCGTGAATGCTTGCGTTGCGGATTACGATTTACAACGAAAGAATCATTGCGTGAACCGCAACATACTAATGATGACCGATATCCTAGACCTAATCGAGAATAACAATGCAGAGATGCTTGAATAGATTATCTGCAATAGAAACGCAAAGAACGATGCGAGAATTCCAACACATCTCTTTTAATGATACAGGAACAATTATTTATGCTAGCGAGAAAAATAGACTCTATATCCCGACACCAACGGGTGAGTTCTTTCATAATGATAATAGTTTTGTTCGTCTTGTTATTGGCCCTTATGGTTCAGGCAAGACAACTCTATGTCTTAACGAAGTTGTTAGACGAACCTGTGCTATGCCTAAGTGGTTCAACGGACGAAGACGAGCAAGATGGGCATTCGTCAGAAACACATCTGGCGAGCT
>Ga0182013_10001169_pt1 | contig 36162 bp, 27 predicted proteins | sample 612S2MmetaG_FD_120487 | JGI IMG/M metagenome (GOLD analysis project Ga0182013, IMG submission 120487) | Permafrost microbial communities from Stordalen Mire, Sweden - 612S2M metaG | ecosystem: Environmental > Terrestrial > Soil > Wetlands > Permafrost | place: Sweden: Stordalen | collected... | reverse complement strand
CAACCTCCAGCTTCCCGGAGCGGTCACCGACGACGGCACCCTCGTCCTCGACCCGGCGTCGGTGGGCAATGTGGGCATCAACGGCGGCTCGGGCAGCCTGATCGTCGCCTCGGGAGGCAACCTCACCACCGAGTCGACCGCCAGCAACGCCTTCATCCAGGTCCCCGTGACCAACCAGGCCGGCGGCACCGTCACCATCGGCGCCGCCAGCACGGCGTTCAACAACGGCACGGTCACCACCAACTCCGGAACACTGCAGGTGGTGGACGGGGGGCACCTCACCCTGTCCAGCGGCTCCACGCTGGTGAACACCGCAGTGGGGACGATCGGCGTGACCGTCAACGGTACGGCGGGCGGTATCTCGGGGCCCGGGACGACCCTGGCGTCGGGGAGCACGCTGTCGGTGACGACGGTCGGCTCGCCCTCGATCGGGACCGTGTTCACCCCCATCGGCGGCCCCGTGACGGGCACGTTCACCAACCTGTCGTTCGGACCGGCCGCCTACGCCGTGGCCTATCCGGCGGGAGCTGTCCAGCTGACGACCGAGGCGCCGTACACCTTCACCGCCGCGCCGTTGTCGGCCAAGGAGAACGTCTCGACCGGAACGGTGACCCTGGGGAACATCGGCAGTGCCAGTGACGGTACGGGCATCTACTCGGCCACCGTCAACTGGGGCGACGGATCCGGCACCGGACCCGCCACGGTCAACGTGATCGGCGCCACGGGCACCGTGACCGGGAGCCACACGTACACGACACCCGGCACCTACACCGTGACGTGCTCGCTGGCCAACACCGACGGCACGGTGATCACCACGTCGGAGAGCGTGACGGTGACCGGACCGGTGGTGACCGGCTTCTCCAAGGTGTCCGTGACCCACGGCAAGAAGCTGACCACCAAGGTGTCCGGCACCGGCCTCGATGCGAGCGCCGTCGTCACGACGTCGAATCCGGGGGTCACCGTGGTGTCCGTCAAGGCGAGCAAGGCCAGCAGGAGGCACCCGAACGTCACGCTCACGGTGAAGCTCGCGGTGGCCAAGACGGCGGCGCTCGGGCCCTTCAACGTCACCATCACGGAGACCGGCGGCACCACGACCGTCATCAACGCCATCACCATCCACTAGGCGCCCCGGGCCCGGGTGTCGGGTCTTGCTGCCCTAGGACGGGCGCGATCCGTCGGTCAAGATCGACCGTGTGGTGGGTGCCCCGGGCGTACGTCAGTGAGCGGTGACCGACGGCGGTGGGCGACGCTGACCGTACTCTGCGTGACGCTGCTGCTGATCAGCCTCGACAACACCATTCTCAACGTGGCGCTGCCGTCGGTGGTGCGTGCCCTCGGCGCCACGTCGTCGCAGCTGCAGTGGGTGGTCGACGCCTACGCCATCGTGTTCGCCGGTCTGCTGCTCACCCTGGGCGCCCTGGGTGACCGGGTGGGGCGGAAGTGGGTGTTCATGGGTGGCCTGGTCGTGTTCGCCGGGGGCTCCGCGCTGGCCGCCTGGTCGCCCACACCGGACCGCCTGACGGCGGCGCGCGCGGTGATGGGGGTGGGTGCCGCCGCCCTGATGCCGTGCACCCTGTCGATCCTCACCAACGTCTTCACGACGGAGCGGGACCGAGCCCGGGCCATCGGGATCTGGTCCGGCACGGCGGGTTTGGGGGTGGCCATCGGGCCGATCCTCGGAGGCTTCCTCCTCGTCCACTACTGGTGGGGATCGGTGTTCCTCATCAATGTCCCCATCGCCCTGGCGGGTTTCGTGGCGGCCGCGTTCCTCGTCCCCAACTCCCGGAACCCGCAGGCCCAGCGGGCCGACCCGGTGGGTGCGGTGCTGTCGATGATCGGGTTCGGCGCACTGCTGTGGGCGATCATCGAAGCCCCCAACCGGACCTGGACGTCGCCGGCGATCCTCGCCTCCTTCGTCGGTGCGGTGGCGGTCATCGGGGCGTTCGTGCTGTGGGAGCGGCACAGCGACCACCCCATGCTGCCCATGCACTTCTTCGCCGACCGCCGCTACTCCGCGGCGATCGCGTCACTGGCGCTCGTGCTCTTCGCCATGCTGGGACTCTTCTTCCTGGTGACCCAGTACCTCCAGTTCTGCCTGGGCTTCAGCCCCCTCAAAACCGGTCTCGGACTGGCGCCGATCGCGCTCGTACTGCTGGTGGCCGCCCCGTCGTCGGTGGCGCTGGCGCGTCGGTTCGGCACGAAGCCGGTCGTGGCCGGCGGGCTGACGCTGATCGCGGTGGGCCTCGGACTCCTGTCCCACACGACCGTCCACAGCACCTACCGCGACTGTGTTCCCTGGTTCGCCGTCATCGGCATGGGAGTGGGACTGACGATGGCCCCGTCGACGGAGTCGGTGATGGGCTCCCTGCCGAGGGACGACGCCGGTGTCGGATCGGCCACCAGTGACACCTCGATGCAGATCGGAGGCGCGCTGGGCGTCGGTGTGCTCGGCACCGTCCTGAACTTCCGGTACCAGGCCTACCTGGCCCCGCTCCTGGCCCACCACTCGCTGCCCGCGGCCGTCGAGCGACTGATCCTCGGATCGCTGGGCGGCGCACTGGCGGTGGCCGGGCACGTCCCGGGCCCTCGGGGCACCGGTCTGGCCCTGGTGGCACGCCGGGGATTCGTGTCGGGCATGGACCGGGGATTCCTCGTGGCCGCGGCCGTCGTCGTGCTGGCCGGGCTCATCGTCCTCGTCGCCCTGCCGAACCGGGCGCGCCGGGTGGAACCGGCGCCAGGCGCGAACGGACCCGGGGAGACCTCCGGCCGCAGCACCTGACCTCGGACCGCCGCGGGCTGCTCCGGGTCCGGGTGGGGTCGACGCACTACTGTCCGGGCGTGCCCCTATCCCCGGAGGCGGGACGAGTCCTCGGGTGCCTGGTGGAGAAGCAGCTCACCACGCCCCAGCAGTACCCGCTCACCCTGAACGCGCTGACCACGGCCGCCAACCAGGCCACCAACCGCGAGCCCGTCGTCGAACTCGGTGAGGACGAGGTGCTGGCCGCCGTCGACGAACTCCGGGCCGACCACCTGGTGCGGGTGGTCCTGCCGTCCCACGGCCGCTCGGTCAAGCGCTACCGCCACGTGCTCGACGAGGTCCACGGACTCGATGCGGCCCGGTCCGGCCTGCTGGCGGCACTCCTGTTGCGCGGACCACAGACCGTGGGCGAGCTGCGGGCGAGGACGGAGCGCATGGTCGACCTGCCCTCGGTCGCCGACGTCCAGGCGGAGCTGGACGTGCTGGCCGCGCATCCCGACGGCCTGGTCCGCCTGCTGTCCCGCAGACCCGGCCAGAAGGAGGACCGCTGGCAACAGATCGTCGCCGCACCGTGGACGGGCGGCCCCGGGGGAGCGGACGGGGCCGGTGCCGTGGACGGGGCCGGGTCCATCGTCGGCGGCGACGTGTCGCGGCCGGAGGCGGGCGGCAGCGCGGGCGGCGTGCCCGCCGGTGTCGGCGACCAGGGTGCCCGTGGGGGGGACGGTCCCGGTGCTCCGGTCGGTCCGGCTCCCACACCCCCGTCGGACGGGTCGGATGGACTCCGGGACCTCCGGGAGGAGGTGGCGCTCCTGCGCGAGGCGGTGTCCACCCTCCGCCGGGACCTCGACGACCTCAGGACGGGGCTCGGGGGCTGAGCGGCGGAGCCGTCAGGACCTCGGCTCCACCGGGCTGGGACGGCGATCCCGTCGCCCCGGACGACTCCCGACCGGAGGGGGGGTGGCCCGGTCGGTAATCTGGGTTTACCCATAGGATAACTAGGAATATGATGGCGGCATGGGCCACCACGCCGAGGTCGTGACCGTCGTGGGCGGTGGGGCCTCCGGGGCCCTCGTCGCCCACCAGCTCCTCCGCCAGGCGACGACGCCGATCCGGGTCATCGTGATCGAGCCGAGGGCCGACATCGGGCGGGGCATCGCCTACGGCACCCCGAACCCGTTGCACCTCCTGAACGTCCGTGCCGGCTGCATGGGCGCCGACCCCGACACCCCCGGGGACTTCGGGGACTGGGCGCGGCAGAACGCCGTCGGCGACGACCAGGACTTCGTGCCGCGCGCACGCTACGGCGACTACCTCCGCTCACTCCTCGGGCCCGTGGAGCACGTCCGGGCGGAGGCGGTCGACATCGTGTCCACCGCACGCGGGGCCGACGTCGTCCTGACCAATGGTTCCATCGTGCACGGCCATCGGGTGGTCCTGGCCCCGGGGCCGTCACCCCAGCAGTGGCCCGCCTCCCTCCGGGCGAACGGCCGACGGTGGATCAGCGACCCGTGGGCCCCCGGCGCGCTGACCGGACTCCGGCCGGACGTGCCCGTCCTCCTCGTCGGGACGGGGCTGACCGCGGTGGACGTCGCCCTCAGCCTCGACGCCGCCGGACACCAGGAGATCCTCGCCGTGTCACGGCACGGCCTGCTCCCCCTCGCCCACGTCGACCGTCGCCCGCCGGTGCCGACCCTCGAGCCTCCGGGCGATGCCACGCCGCGCCGGCTCCTGGCGTGGGCCCGGGACGCCGCCGCCCAGACCGGTGACTGGCGTCCGGTGGTCGACGCACTGCGGCCCCTGACCGATCGGTTGTGGGGTGGACTGGACGAGGCCGGCCGCCGCCAGTTCCTCGCCCATCTCCACCGCCGCTGGGAGACGGTCCGGCACCGGATGGCGCCCCAGGTGGCCGTGCGGATCCGCGACCTCCAGGAGTCGGGCCGACTGACCGTGCTCGGTGGCGGCGTGCGGTCGGGCCGGAACACCCTGCGCGGCGTCGAGGTCCGACTGGCCGACCGCACGCTCCGGGTCGGGGCGGTGGTCAACTGCACCGGCCCCCAGCCCGACGTGCGGCGGACCAACAACCACCTGGTCCGCGAGCTGCTCGCCGCCCGGGTGGTCCGGCCCGGCCCCCTCGGCCTCGGACTCGCCACCACCATGGGCGGCAGCATCGCGGGTACCGACGGTCGGGTGTGGCTGGTCGGGCCCCTGCGACGGGGCGAGCGCTGGGAGACCACCGCCATCCCCGAGATCCGGGCCCAGGCGGCGGCGCTGCCCCGCCGGCTGTGGCCCGAGGGCGCCGTCGTCGGGGCGTGACCCGGGAGGTGGGGGAGTGCGTCGCACCCCCATCCGACCTGCTCGGAGCGGCATTCCGTCCGATTCCAGATAATTCCTATAAAATCGACTGGACAAGTCAGGTATACCGCCGTAGAGTGGGGACATGGCATTCCAGCCGATCATCCGAGGCCGGTGGGGAGCAGTGCGCCCCCATCCTCAGGATCCCTGTTGTCGGTGACCCCGACCACCTGATCCCGGCCCACGCGGCCACGCTCCCCCTGGCATTCCCCGGAAGGAATCCCGTGTCACTCGCCCGCTTCGACCCCACCCCCGACGACCACTCCGTCCGCCCCGTCCCGGACCGGACCGACCACCCCTCGACCGACCGTCCGTCCGGGCGGGTCCGACCGGTCGGCTCGCTCTCGTTCCGGGCCCTCCGTGCCATCGCGGCGGGGCTGGCCCGGGTCGAGCAGCCGCTCCCCGCCGACGCGCCGGGCGACGGCGCCCGGTCGTCGCGGCTGATCGCCACCGCCTTCTACGACGTGTGGCTGATCACCTGGCCCGCCGGAGCGGGCCTCGAGCCGCACGACCACGGTGACGTCCGCAGCGTGCTCCAGATCGTCGACGGCGAGCTCACCGAGACGTACTCGGACCGCCTGACCGGAGGGGCGTCGACCGTCCGGACCCTCGGGCGGGGTTCGGTGACCCTCGCCGAGCCCACGGTGGTGCACGGTCTGGCCAACCGGTCGGGCGCCGACGCCACCTCCCTGCACGTCTATTCGCCGCCCCTCGTCGACGTCACCTTCTTCGACCTCCGTCCGGCCGGGGACCTCCACGCGGTGCGCTCGACGCCCGTGGCCGGCCGACCGGCACATGCCACGTCGGTCGGTGCGGTCCTCCCCGGCCCGGCACCCCTCAAGCTGGTACAGCCATGACCACGACGGACGACCGGCCCCACCGGTGCCGTCCCCATTCGAAGGGCAGTCGGACAACGCCCTATCGATGATGCTCCCGCGCTGCGAGCCGCCCCCCTTTCCCTCGGCTCGCAGCGCGGCGCATCGCTTCCGCACCGACCCCTCCACCGAAGCGGCGGACCGCTACGCCAGGCGCTTGGCCTCGGCCAGGCCGGCGGCGCTGTAGACCCCGTCCGGAAACACGGCGTCCCAGGCGTCGCGCACGCCGCGGAAGTCCTCGCTGGGGCCGTAGGCGGCCCGGGCCGCCTCGACGACCTCGTCGCGGCGGGCCGCCACGACCGGGCCGAGGGCGAACTCCAACTCGGTGTCGATCTGTGCGATCGCCTCGGCGAAGCGGCGCTGGTGGCCGATGAGGCGGACTCCGTCGTTGGGTGGGGTCACGTGGGTTCCTTGTCTGGTGCCGGCTGGGATCGGGCGTGCCCACCGTACCGCTGGGCGCGTCCCGACCGGACGCCGCGACGGCGACCCTCCGTCCGCCCGCCGGCACCGATCGTCCCCCGGATCACCGGGCCTTCAGTAGTCCGGGACAATGGTCGATGACCCTCCCATGAAGTTCCGTGCACTTCCAGGTCTGGTGGTGCTCCCCCTCGTGCTGGTGGGAGTGCTGGCGTCGCCCGCCTCCGGCGCCACCAGCCAGGGCTGCTCGGGCACGGTCGCCTCGGTGGCGGCCCAGGGCGTCCCCCTCGACACGGTCGACCTTCCGGGCCCGGGTGGCTCGACGAAGGACCCGTTCCGGATCCTGTGGGGCGATCCGGTGACGTGGACGGGTCAGACCGCCCAGCCGGTGACCACGGGAACGTGGCGGCTCACGGTGCAGCACCCGGCATGGCTCTTCGCGCTCGGAGAACTGGTGTCCGGACATCCCCACGGTCTGAACGGCACCTTCGACACCGGCCAGGGCGGCCAGAGCTTCACCAACTCGTTCACCCCGAGTGCCATCGAGCCGGTCACGCTGCCCGGCACCTACGACGTCGCCTTCACGGTCACCGGCGACGGGGGCGTCGAGTGCACCGGCACCTTGTCGGTGCGGGTGATCGACAGCCCGTTCCGCAACCCACTGTTCTGGCTGGCGTTCCTGTTGACCTTGGCCGGACTGGTGATGCTCTTCGTCTTCGGGGTCACCAAGCTGACCAGGCCGGTCTACATCCGCAACGGCGAGCGGGAGGGAGTCCGGTGAAGGGCAACCGGAACCGGCACATGCTGGCCAACACGCTCGCCGGGCTCTTCCTGGGGATCGGGGTGAGCCTGATCGTCACCCTCTACGGGCGGGTGGCTTGGAGCACGGCCACGCCCGATGTGATCATCGTGTCCGGTGTCGTCCTCGGACTGGTCGTGGGCCTCCTGCCCGTCCGGACGACCCGGGCGCCGGCACCACCGAAGCGGTAGGCGGCGGAGCGGGCGCCGGCCCGGGCCCCGGCGACCTCACGGACTGACGACCGGGGGTCAGAGCTCCTCGGGCACCATGTCGATGGCGCCGCACGGACACTCGTGGGCGCAGATCCCGCAACCCTTGCAGTAGTCGTAGTCGATGTCGTAGTCGCCGGCCGACGTCAGTTTGAGCACGGCGTTGTCCGGGCACACGGCGAAGCAGTTGTCGCAGCCGAAGCAGTTGCCGCACGACAGGCAGCGCCGGGCCTCGAACACGGCGTTCTCCTCGGTGAGCCCGATGACGACCTCGTCGAAGGTGCTCCGGCGTCGTACCCGCTCGAGCTCCGCCTGCCGGGTGCGGGGGGCGTCGGCGAAGTACCAGGTGTTGAGGCGGTCGAAGGTGGCCGGAGGGGCCGGAGCCGGTTCGGTGGCCGTCCGGCCGGCCAGGTAGGCGTCGATTCCCCGGGCCGCCCGGGCCCCGTGCCCGACGGCCACGGTGGCGGTGCGCGTCGACGGCGACACGTCGCCCCCGGCGAAGACGCCCGGCTCGCTGGTCATCATGGCCGGGGTCAACGCCAGCACGCCGTCCTCGACGGCCAGCGACCCGTCCCCGCCCAGGAGGGAGAGGTCGGTGTCCTGACCGATGGCCAGCACCAGCGAGTCGGCGTCGAGCTCCTCGAACTCCCCGGTCGGTCGGGGCATACCGTCGTCGTCGGACTCCATCCGCTCGACGGTCATCCGGGTGCCGGCAAAGCTTCCGACGGTCGACAGCCACCGGACGGTGACCCCTTCGGCCAGCGCCGCGTCCAGCTCCTCCGGGTGGGCCGGCATCCGGTCCCGGGTGCGGCGGTAGAGGATGACGGCGTCGGTGGCCCCCAGGCGACGGGCCGTGCGGGCCGCGTCGACCGCGGTGTCCCCGCCGCCGTAGACGACCACCCGTCGGCCGAGCCGGGGTGCGTCGCCCGCGGCCACGCCGTGCAGCAGTGCCAGGGCGTCCACCACCCGCGACGAGTCGCCGGCCGGGATGTCGATCCGACGGGCCAGCTGGGCCCCGACAGCCAGGAAGACGGCGTCGTAGTCCCCGGTGTCCCGCTCGGCGCGGACATCGGTCACCGTCCGCCCGAGTTCGAGCTCCACCCCCAGGTCGACGATCCGCTGGATCTCGGCGGCCAGGACATCGCGGGGCAGCCGGTAGGCCGGGATCCCGTAGTGCATCATCCCCCCGGGCTGTTCGGACCCGTCGACGAGGTGCACCGCGTGGCCGAGGCGGCGGAGGTGGTAGGTGGCACCGAGGCCGGCCGGCCCCGAACCGATCACCAGGACCCGCGACCCGGTCGGGGGCCCGGCCCCGGGCAGGGCCCACCCGTGCTCGAGGGCCAGGTCGCCGAGGAACCGCTCCACGCCGTTGATGCCGACGGCCTCGTCGAGCTGTGCCCGGTTGCACGACGTCTCACACGGGTGGAAGCAGATGCGCCCCATCACCGCCGGGAGCGGATTCGTCTCGACCAGCAGGCGCCACGCCGCCTCGTAGTCGCCGGACTCGGCGTGGTAGAGCCAGCCCTGGATGTCCTCGCCGGCCGGGCAGGCGCCGGTGCAGGGGGGCTGGCGGTGGACGTAGACCGGTCGTTCCACCCGCCACGACCCGGTGCGGTTGGCATGGCTCGAGCCGACGTCGAGGGTGATGGCGAACGGGCGCTCCATCGTCAGTCCTCTCCGGCCGCAGGAGGTGCCTCCGGGCCGGCCAGCCCGTAGCGGGCGATGTTGCGGTCGGCCATGGCCTGGATGTGGGCGATGACCTCGGTCCGGGGTGGGTCGGTGAACAGGTGGGCGTAGCGCCGCTGGCGCGACAGGTAGGCCTCGACCGGCTGGCGGTGCCGGATGGGCGACACCGAGGTGACGGTGCCGTCCCGCGCCTCGAACACCGGGAAGACGCCCGTCTCGTGGGCCAGGCGGGCCAGCTCGATCGTGTCGCTCGGGGCCGAGCCCCAGCCGAGCGGGCACGGGACCAGGACGTGGAGGTACCGGGCGCCGCGCAGCTCCATGGCCCGCTCGACCTTGGCCTCGAGGTCGTGGAGGTCGGCGACGGTGGCGGTGGCGACGAAGGGGATGTCGTGGGCCATGGCGATCCGGGGGAGGTCCTTGCCCTGGCCGAAGGGATTGCCGGGCGACGTCCCGACGGCCTCGGTCGTGGCCGTGCGGGCGGCCGGGGGCGTCGCCCCCGAGCGCTGGACCCCGGTGTTCATGTACGCCTCGTTGTCGTAACAGACGAAGAGGACGTCGTCGTTGCGTTCGAACAGGCCGGACAGGCAGGCCAGTCCGATGTCGACGGTCCCGCCGTCACCGGCCTGGGCCACCACGCGCACATCGGTCCGGCCCTTGACCCGCAGGGCGGCGCTGACGCCGGTGGCCACCGCCGGGGCGTTGCCGAACAGGGAGTGCAGCCAGGGGATGCGCCACGACGTCTCGGGGAAGGGGGTCGAGAAGACCTCCAGGCAGCCGGTGGCGTTGACGGCCATGAGCTGGCCGTCGCACGAGCGCATGGCCGCGTCGAGGACGTAGCGGGCGCCCAGGGCTTCGCCACAGCCCTGGCAGGCCCGGTGCCCCGAGTCGAGGGCGTTGGTCCGGCCGGCGCCGGACTGCACCGTCCGGTCGCCTTCGTGGACCAGCCGGTTGCCGGCCGCATAGCTCCCCACCTGGTAGAACCGCACCGGGGTGCCGGTCACGTCGATTCTCCGACGCGGGTGGCCACCGGTGGTGGCCGACGGCGCACGGCGGCGCCTCCCGACGGGTCGACGGGGGCCGAGGACAGGATCCGGGCCCGCTCCTGCCCGACCACGTCGTTGTCGAGGTCGAGGAAGCTGAGCTCCCCGAGCTCGCCCCGGTCCGCGGCTCCGAGGACCGACTCGATCCCCCTTCGGGTGATGGGCCGACCGCCGAGGCCGGCGACCACGGTGTGGACCGTCACACCGGCGTCACGCAGAGCCAGCGTGATGTCCGCGGACAGCAGCCCGCCGCCACCGGGCCGGAACGCCTTCTCGACCACGACCACCCGGCGGGCGTCGGCGAGGGTCCGCCGGACCTCCTCGACCGGGAACGGGCGGAAGGTGGTGATCCCCACCACCCCTGCCCGCGCCCCGGACCGGCGCCGCTCGTCGACGGCGTCCTGGATGGTCCCGAGCACCGAGCCGAGCGCCACCACGATCGTCTCGGCGTCATCGGTGCGGTAGGAGCTGACGAGGCCGGCGCTGGGTCGTCCGAAGGCCTCCTCGAATCCGGCCGCCAGCTCGGGGATCCGGGCCAGGGCGTCGAGCTGACGGAGGTGGGCGAGCACCTTGACCTCCTCGAACGCCTCGGGCCCGACCATGGCGCCGATCGAGACCGGGTCGGCCGGGTCGAGGAACTGGCGGGGTGCATAGGGAGGGAGGTAGGCGTCGACCTGGGACTGCTCGGGCAGGTCGACCTGCTCCACGGCATGGGTGAGGATGAAGCCGTCCATGCAGACCATCACGGGGAGCGACAGCTCCTCGGCCAGTCGGAACGCCAGGACGTGGAGGTCGACCGCCTCCTGGTTGGTCGCCGCGAACAGCTGGATCCACCCGGCGTCGCTGGCCGCCATGGCGTCGCTGTGGTCGTTCCAGATGTTGATGGGCGCGCCGATGGCCCGGTTGGCCAGGGTCATGACGATCGGGAGCTCGAGACCCGAGGCGTTGTGGACGGCCTCCATCATGTACAGCAGACCCTGGCTGGCCGTCGCCGTGTAGGCACGCGCACCGGTGGCCGACGCACCGATGGACACCGACATGGCGGCGAACTCCGACTCGACGTTGATGAACTCGCACGGTGCGAGCTCTCCGGTCCGGACGAGGACACCGATCGCCTCGATGATGTGGGTCTGCGGCGAGATCGGATAGGCGCAGACCACCTCCGGCCGACAGCACGCCACGGCCCGGGCCACGGCCTGGGAGCCCTCAATCTGCTGCAGCACGTGCCGCCACCCCCCGGTCCCGCTCGTTCCGTGCCTCGTTCTCCACGTAGACGTAGGCCGCGCGGGCCGCCGCCGCGTTGGCCGCACCGACGGCGCCGGCGAAGCGCTCGCCGACGGCCCGCTCCAGGGCCCCGAGCGAGACGCGCTCCGTCAGGGCGGCGAATCCCCCGAGGAGTGCGGCGTTGGGGAGCGGGCGTCCCACGTGTTCGAGGGCCAGTGCCGTGGCCGGGCAGGTGAGCAGGCGCCCGGGCGGGAACCGCGCCGCGAAGTCCGCGAGCCCGAGCTCCTCGAAGGTCTTCGAGGTGTTGACCAGGACGTAGGCCTCCCCGGTCAGGCCGCGGAACAGGTCGACCTGGTGGACGAGCGTGGCATCCTGCACGATCAGGGCGTCGGGCTCGGCGATCGGCTCGTGGGTGCGGATGGGGCCGTCGTCGATCCGGCAGTAGGACACCACGGGTGCGCCCATCCGCTCCGAGCCGAAGCTGGGGAACGCCTGGGCGTACCGTCCCTCGTCGAACGCCGCCATCGAGAGGATCTCGGCCGCCGCCACCACGCCCTGGCCGCCCCGACCGTGGATCCGGACCTGGAACACGACCTACCGACCGCCCCGGCGGGGCGGGTACGCCCCGCGGCCACCACCCACCGTCACCCTGCCTGCACGCATGCCGCTCCTCGTCATCGACGGACCACGGGCCCCACTCCCGATGGGTTCCATGCTCGCGGGGTGCCGGTGGGGCGGGTAGGGCCGAACGACCCTGGCCCGATCCGCCGTCTTGGGCGATCCTCGCGGAGGAGCGCGTCACCGTCCTGCCGAGTGGACTCCCCGGGCGCAGCGGTGGTCGGAGGAGGAACCATGGCCACAGGCCCCGTCTACATCCGTCGCTTCGGCGACTTCGGCATCGCGGACGTCCCGACGGTCGGAGGCAAGACCGCCGGTCTGGGCGAGATGTACCGCTCGCTGTCGGCCGAGGGGGTGCGGGTCCCGGACGGGTTCGCCATCACCGCCGACGCCTACCGCCACGTGCTCGAGGTGGCGGGCGCGCTCGGGCCGCTGCACGACGCCCTCGACGGGCTCGACCCCGACGACCTCGACGACCTCGCCCGGCGGGCCGCCCGCGCCCGCGCCGTCGTGTACGACGCCGGGCTCCCTCCGGACCTCGCCGCCGAGATCCTGGACGGCTACCGGCACCTGCAGGCCGAGTACGGGGCGGACGTCGGCCTGGCCGTTCGGTCGTCGGCCACCGCCGAGGACCTGCCGACGGCGAGCTTCGCCGGCCAGCAGGAGACCTTCCTCAACATCCGGGGGGAGGACGAGCTGCTCGAAGCCTGTCGGAAGTGCTTCGCCAGCCTGTTCACCGACCGCTCCGTCCACTACCGGGTCGACGAGGGGTTCGACCAGTTCCAGGTGGCGCTGGCGATCGCGGTCATGAAGATGGTGCGCTCCGACCTTGCCTCCTCAGGGGTGATGTTCACCCTGGACACCGAGTCCGGGTTCCGGGACGTCGTGTTCATCACCGGCTCCTACGGTCTGGGCGAGAACATCGTGCAGGGATCGGTCGACCCCGACGAGTTCTACGTCCACAAGCCGGGCCTGGCCGGTGGCCACCGCGCCGTGCTCCGGCGGCTGCTGGGGGCCAAGGCGCTGCGGATGGTCCTGTCGGAGGGCGCGGCGGGGGTCACCACCCGCAACGAGCCGACCCCGGCGATGGACCAGGACCGGTTCTGCCTCGACGACGCCGACGTACTCGAACTGGCCGACTGCGCCGTGCGCATCGAGGCGCACTTCGGGCACCCGATGGACATCGAGTGGGCCAAGGACGGCACCGACGGCAAGCTGTACACCGTCCAGGCCCGCCCGGAGACGGTGGTGTCCCAGCGCAGTGCGTCGGTGCTCGAGACCTACGTGCTCGACCACCGCGGAGAGATCGTCGTCGAAGGACGGTCGGTCGGCGAGCGGATCGCCTCGGGTGCCGCCCGGGTGATCCGGGAGGTCAGCCAGCTGGCCGCGTTCCGTCCCGGCGAGGTGCTGGTGGCCGACACCACGACACCCGACTGGGAGCCGGTCATGAAGACGGCGGCGGCCATCGTCACCGACCGGGGCGGCCGGACGTGCCACGCCGCCATCATCGCCCGTGAGCTGGGGATACCCGCCGTGGTCGGGACCGGCAACGCCACCTCGGTGGTGGGCGAGGGTGCACCGGTCACGGTGTCGTGCGCCGAGGGCGCCACCGGCTTCGTCTACCGGGGGGAGCTGGACTTCGCCGTCCATCGCCAGGAGGTGGACACCACCCGGCCCGTCACCCGGATCATGGTCAACCTGGGGAATCCCAACCTCGCCTTCTCGACGTCGTTCCTGCCGAGCGACGGCGTGGGCCTGGCCCGGATGGAGTTCATCATCAGCGAGTCGATCCGGGCCCATCCACTGGCACTCCTCCATCCCGACCGGGTCAGCGACACCGCCGTCCGGGACGAGCTGGCCCGGCTGATACGCGGCTACGACAGTGGCGAACAGTTCTTCGTCCAGCGCCTGTCCGAGGGGATCGGCACCATCGCCGCGGCGTTCTGGCCCAAGCCGGTCGTGGTCCGGATGTCGGACTTCAAGACCAACGAGTACGCCGACCTCCTCGGCGGTGCCGACTTCGAACCGACCGAGGCCAACCCGATGCTGGGATTCCGCGGTGCGTCGCGCTACGCACACCCGGCCTATGAGGACGGCTTCGCACTCGAGTGTGCGGCCATGAGGAGGGTGCGGGGGGAGATGGGGCTCACGAATGTCGTGCTGATGCTCCCCTTCGTGCGTCGGATGGAGGAGGCCCGGCGGGTCCTGCAGCGGATGGCCGAGCTGGGGCTGCGGCGGGGGGAGGACGGACTGGAGGTCTACGCCATGTGCGAGATCCCGAACAACGTCATCCTCATCGACCGGTTCGCCCAGCTGTTCGACGGGTTCTCCATCGGCTCGAACGACCTGACCCAGCTGACCCTCGGCGTGGACCGGGACAGTGAGATCGTCGCCTTCGACTACGACGAGCGTGACGACGGGGTCAAGGAGATGATCCGTCTGGCCGTCGAGGGCTGCCGCCGCAACCACATGCACTCCGGCCTGTGCGGCCAGGCGCCCTCCGACTACCCCGACATGGCGGAGTTCCTGGTGGAGCTCGGGATCGACTCGATCAGCCTCAACCCCGACAGCGTCATCAAGACGACACGGCTGGTGCTGGAGACCGAGGCGCGGCTCGGGAGGACGGAGGGGACCGGCCGTCCCTAGGGCGGCCGGTCCCCGGGGGTCGGGGAGGCCGCGTCGGCGCCGCACGGAGCTGCGGCCCGGCCATCCGGTCAGCCGGCGCCGGTGTACTCGTAGACGGTGGTGTGGAGGATGCAGGAACCCGGTTGGATGATCTCCACCCGGAGGGTGCCGGTGGCCACCGCGTAGTCGACGCCTTCCGCCTCGAAGGTGCCCGAACAGGTGCTCTCCTGGGGAATCGAGCCGAGGTCGATGACATGGCCCGGAACGCTCGCGCCGTCGAGCGCATGGGGCAGGACCACCTCCAGGAGCGGCTTCTGGTTGGAGAACAACGTCCGGCTGTCGTCGTCCGACGCGCAGATGAGCGTGGTCGTCGAGGTGAAGTCGCAGCCCTGGATGAAGCTGACCTTGTGGTCCAGGCGGATGTAGCCGACCAGCGGGAGCTGGCCGCCCTGCGCTGGCGTGACGTGATTCAGGGCAGGGGTCGGATAGATCTGCAGGTGGGTCATGGTGTCCCATTCACCGGCCACCATCCACTGGGAGCCCGGGGCGATCGTGTCGAAGGAGTTGTTGTACTCCTCGCCGGGAACCAGCGTGTGGACGTACTGGTAGGTCGCACCGGTGGGGGTGGTCACCAGGAACATCTTCGAGTGTCCGGAGGCCGGACCCTGGTAGGCATCGACGATGTAGCCGTCGGCCGAGTCGGGATCGCCGATGTGCCCCCAGCCTTCCGCCGCCAGGTCCGCGGGGACCGAGCCGATGCCCCGGTAGAGCAGGTAGCTGGCGCTCCCGGGCGGAACGACCGTGGCCACGCCCTCGCTCGCCGTCAGGCTGCTCTCGTCGTAGCTGCCGACCTGGTGCCACCGGGCGATGCCCGTCTGGGACAGCGGCTCGGTGGGACCGCTGGGCGTCGTCACCGTCGTGGGGGTGGTGGTCTGCGTCGAGCACCCGGCGAGGAGCATGCTGACCACGACCACTCCCCACCACCGGCCCCGCGGGACGTACCGCCGACTCATCGCAGACGTCCGGGGTGTCGGGAGGCGGTCACCGGGCCATCATCGCATCCGGTCGGGTGGCGGAGCAGCTCCGGAGGTGGCCGACGAGGTGGGCGGACCCTCCGCCCGGCCACCGTGCCTCCGACGTCGACTGCGCTTGCGGATCGCCAATGTTTGGCCACGTCGGCATCGGGGAACGGAACACGGGTAGGAATGCGGGGGTACCGGCCGTCGTCCAGGTCGGAACGGTCCATCCGGGTCGGACGCCGGCGCCGAAGCCTTCGGTACCGGACGTTGCTGTTCCCGGACACCCCCGGGGCACCGGTCACCGATTGACAGGTGCAGGGCGAAACGCACGACCCGGTAGCGAGGTCGTAGACCACGAAAGCCGATCAGATCAAGCCATTGGAGGCCGGAACATGAAGCGCAGTAGCCGACTCACCAGATTGTGTCTCGCCGTGCTGACGCCGGTCGCCCTCCTGGGTGGTGCGGTCGGGGTGGCGACGGCCGACACGGGTTCCGCCGCGGCTGCGACCCCCGGCGCCCCGGCCTGCAGTTTCAACAAGGGGACGTTCCCGATCCTGTTGAACGCCACACCGGGCGAGAAGGTCACCATCGCCTGCACCGGCCTCGGCGCACTCCACCCCTACCTCGTCTTCGAGACCAGCCTGCTGCTCGCCATCGATCCTGCCGCCAAGCCCCTGCTGACCGGTCAGGTCGCATCGCTTCCGGGACTCCTCAGCCTGCTGCATTCGTTGCCGGAGATCAACACCGCGGCCCTCACGTTCCCGGTGTCCGACCTTTCCGGAAACCTCGACATGACCTACACGCTGCCGACCTCCAGCGCCCCCGATCCCAACGCCGTCTGCCCGCCGACGACCGCCCAGATCGATGCCGGCCTGCCCGGTTGCGGCCTGACCATGATCGACCTGACGAGCTTCTCGCCGGTGGCGGCGGGAAGCGTCCTGGTCGAATACGCCGGCGACCCGCTGCTGCCGCCCAGCCCCACCCTGGTCGCCTCGACGACCAAGGCCCCGGCCGGGACGACGGTGTCGGTCGGTGACGCCCCGGGCGCGACCACCTACTGGTGGCTCTCCACGCTCTCGTCGCTCGCCGCACTTCTCGGGGGCGGATCTCCTCCGACGCCGGTGATCACGGTGACCCTCACCCACGGCCGGACGTCCGACGTGACAGCGGCCAACAACATCACCGTCAGCCCAGCCGTCTACAACCCACCGGTCCTGACCCCACCCAGGATCTCGGGAGGATTCACCGTCCCCAGCGGCCTGTCGGGCGCCCAGAAGGTCACGGTGAACTACGCCGTCACGATCTTCGGCCTGACACTGTCCAATACCGGGACGGTGCACCTCAAGGTGAAGTGACCATCCGGTACGTCAGGGGAGGTCCGCCGGCACCGTCCCGTCGACGGTCAGGTCGCTGAACGTCATGCTGGTGCCGGGCCGCAGGTGCCCCGCGAACCGGCCGCCGAGACCACTGGTGGGCGCACCCGGCGGAAGGATGGCCTGACCACCCTGGCTCGCGCTGCCCCATCGGGGTTCGGTCTGCCCGGCCGTCCAGACCACGAATTGCACGGTGTCCGTGGCGCGGGAATCCCGGAGTGCCTCCCGCCGTTCCGTATGGGACGATGGGGCCGGAGGGGAAGCCGTCCGGCCCGGGTGCCGCAGCCGCCCGGGGAATGCACCGAGGAGGTCGCCGTGCCCCGAGTCGAGTCCTACGCCAGTGGTACGCCCTCATGGGTCGACCTGGCCAGCGCTGACGTCGCCGCAGCCGTCGCCTTCTACGGTGACCTGTTCGGTTGGGACGCGCCCGAGCTCCCGCCCGAGGCCGGCGGCTACCGCATGTTCGAGAAGGACGGGATTCCCGTCGCCGGCTGCGGGCCGATCATGATGGAGGGCCAGCCCTCGGCCTGGACGACCTACGTGTCCGTCGCCGACGCCGACGCCACGCTGGCCCGGGTCAGCGCGGGCGGCGGTGTGATCTTCGTCCCGCCGATGGACGTCCTGGAGGCCGGCCGGATGGCGGTCTTCGCCGACACCACGGGCGCGGCGTGCGCCGTGTGGCAACCCAGGGACCATCCCGGGGCCGGACTGGTCAACGAGCCCGGGTCGCTGGTCTGGAACGAGCTGTCGACCAGGGATCCGGCGGCCGCCGTGACCTTCTACTCCCACGTCTTCGCCTGGGAGGCCGAGACCTCGGACATGGGTGGTGCCGACTACACGGAGTGGAGGCTGGGCGGCACCACGGTCGGCGGCATGATGGAGCGTCCCGCCGAGATGCCTCCCGAGGTCCCCGACTACTGGTTGACGTACTTCGGGACCGACGACTGCGACGCCACCGTGGCCAGGGCGGAGGCCGGCGGAGCCTCCGTCATCCTGCCGGCCACCGATATCCCACCGGGACGGTTCGCGATCCTGGTCGACCCCGGGGGCGCGACCTTCGCGGTGATCCGCCTGGCCCAGCCCGCGTAGCGACCACCGGAGGTCAGGGGCGGCTCCGCACCCTGCGCCCGGCCTGAGGTCAGCTGACGACGCCGGCACCTCGAAGTTCGGTGATGCGGTCGACATCGAAGCCCAACCAGGCCAGTACGTCATCGGTGTCCTTGCCGCGTCCGGGAGCCCCGCGCCAGACCGCTGACGGGGTGCTGGAGAACTTCGGGACGACGCCGGTCCCCTGGACCCGGCCCCCGATGTCGTCGTCCCACTCGATGAGCATGTCCCGGGCCCGGTAGTGCGGATGACGGGCGATGTCCGGAGCCGTCATCACCTTGCTGCAGGGGATGTCGTGGGCGTTGAGCACCTGCTCGGCCTCGTCCGCCGTCCGATCGGCCAGCCAGTCCACGACGAGCCGCCGGATCTCGGCGGCGTACACGATCTGATCGACGACGGTCCGGAGCTTGTCCTGATCGAGCCCCGGAACGACCGCTTTCAGGCGGAGGAACGGACCGCCGATCGCCCCGATGCTGAGGTATCCCTCGCGGGTGGGGTAGATGCCGTAGGGCTGCAGTCCCGAAGGATCACTGTTGCCGGTCCGCGGATGCTCCTGGCCCAGCATGAGGAAGTCCATCAGCCCACAGGCCAGGAGCTTGAACTGGCACTCGTACTGGGCCACGTCGACCACCTGGCCACGGCCCGTCCGCTGGACGGAGATGTAGGCCGCCAGGGCCGACCACAGGGCGAACAGCGCGGTCACGTAGTCGTTGGCGAAGGGATTCGACTTCATCGGCGCCCCGTCGGGCTCGCCGTTCATGCTCATCGATCCGCTGAACGCCTGGCCGATGACGTCGTAGGACGCCCGTCGGTAGGTGTCCGGATCGCCGTCCTGTCCGAAACCGGAGACGTGCACCACGACGAGCCGGGGATTGACGCCGAGGGCCCACTCGTCCGTGAGCCCGAGGTGATCGGCGTAGGTCCCGGGCCGTGACGACTCGATCCAGATGTCGGCCTTCGCCAGCAGTCCTCCCAGGATCTCCTTGGCCTCCGGCCTGGTCAGGTCGAGCACGATGTCCAGCTTGTTGCGGTTTTCCTGGGCCCACCAGGTCGACACCGACTCGTCGCCGTTCTGCAGCCGGAACGGCGACAGCTCGAGGATGTCGGGGTCCGGCAGGGACACCCGGATCACCTGCGCTCCGGCCTCCGCCGCCAGTTCGCAGGCGAACGGCGCGGCGACGACCGTCCCCGTGTCGATGACCGTCAGCCCCTGCAGGGCCCCGAAGGCGGGAAATCCACCGAGGACAGGATCCGACCCGGCACCGTCGTCCGTTGCAGCCATTTCCGCTGTCCCCCTGTCCCGACCACCGTCGCGACCGGCTCGTCGATCGAGCCGGCCCGTGGCCTGCCTCCATAGTGGGGTGGGCCCGACGGTCCCTGTAGGGGACTTGGTCCTCAGATGGGCCGACGACGTCATCACGCCACCCCGACGCGACCGTTCCCACCGGATTCCGCCGGCACCGGCGTGCGCAGTACCATGCGACTGCTCGGTCAGCTGGTCGATCCATCCGACCGAGGTGCTGAGGGAGGACCGTGGCCCAGGTTGCAGGCGCGTCGGACGGATCGGGAGTGGCGTCCCGGGTCACGTCAGCTGGTTCGGCACCTCCCGGGATGGGGTCGTCGTCGTCCTTCGTCGACCGGGTCGTCGGTCCGTACCGGTCCGTCACGAGGTTCCTGGAGCGACGGGCCCTGGTCCGTGCGGCCCGGGCGGTGCCCCGGTCGTTGCGGTACATGAGCGCCACCGTCCGGCACGGCATGGGATTCGGTGAGGGCGACGCGCCCCGGTACTCCCCCGGCCTGGTGTTCGGCGTGGCCGCGGACGAGGCCTTCCTGGCGATCGCCATGGCCCCGAGTCGGTTCCCCAGACGGGCGGACTACGCCCGGGTCAGCGAAGAGCTGGCCGATGCGGAACGGCTGTTCGCGACTCGCGGCTGGTCCGCCGATCCCCCGTCGTACCACCGGACACCCCCTCGACTGGACGACGCCGACATACGGTCGGTCCACGGATGGGCGATGGGACTCGGGTACGAGCAGATCTCCTTCGAGAGTGGGTTCTCCCCGCGCCCCGACGAGCCTGGTGCCGGGCGCTGGATGGGGTACGGGCCGAACCGCCGTGCCCTGGCCTCCATCGTGCGCCATCCCGATCGCGGCACCTCCCGGCCGTGGCTCGTGAGTGTCCACGGCTTCGCCATGGGCTACCCGTCCACGGACTTCCTCGGGCTGCGGACGGGAAGGCTCCACCACGGGCTCGGGTTCAATGTCGCCTCCGTGGTGCTTCCGCTGCACGGGGGGCGCAAGGTGACCCGGGTGAGCGGCGAGCCGTTCCTGTCGTTCGACCTGATGAACACCGTGCACGGATTCTCCCAGGCCGTCTGGGACATCCGTCGCCTGCTGACGTGGATCCGCGGACAGGGGGCGGAGTCGGTCAGCGTGTACGGCGTGTCCCTCGGTGCCTACGTCGCGTCCCTCCTGACGGGCATCGAGGACGGCATCGACTCGGTCGTGGCGGGCATCCCGGTGATCGACCTTCCGGCCCTGTTCCACGAGCAGAGTCCGGCCCACGTCCGGGCCCGGTCCATCGAGCACAACATCATCGGCCGCTCGGCCGACGCGGCCTTCGCCCCGGTGTCGCCCCTGGGCTTCACCTCCAAGGTGCCCCGCGGCGGCCGCTTCATCTTCGCGGGGCGGGGCGACCGCCTCGCCAATCCCGAGCACGCCCGCCGGCTGTGGGAGCACTGGGAGCGGCCACCGATCAGCTGGTACTGGGGGTCGCACATCGGCTACCTGTGGTCACGGCAGGTCGCCACCTTCCTCGAGGACTCGCTGTCGGCGACCGGAAGTGAGCGCCTGAGGCTGCCCGAGGCGGGCTGAGCGGCCCGTCCCGTCCCGTCCCGACCCGTCCCCGGCCCGGACCCGGCGGCCGGCGGTCGGCGTTCGAGACCTCAGGGCCACCGCCAGGCCGGCGGGCGCCGATGTCGGGACGAACAGCCCTTCCCACGGGCGTCGCCAGGTGCGACGGTGGGGGGTGAGAGAGGAGGCACCATGGTGGGGACCTCGACAGACGGGCCGGTGGCCGAAGACGGCGGGCCCGAGAGCGGGGTGCTCACGCCGTTGATGGGGGGGCTGTCCGAGCGCGTGGGCCACGTGCGTGATGAGCCGCTCTTCCAACGGGACGCGGAGTTCATCCGACGTCAGCTCCCGGTGGTGACGCGGTACGTCAACTACTTCTCCCCCGAGGTCAGGGGGCAGGAGCACCTGCCCGCCACCGGACCGGGCCTGGTGGTCGGGAACCATTCGAACCTCTTCTACATGCCTGATGCCTGGGTGGTGGGGATCGAGATCGTCCGCCGCCGTGGGCTGGACCAGCCCGCCTACGCGCTCGGCTACGACCTGCTCTTCGGCATCCCCGTCGTGGGCCCGTTCCTCCGTCGCATCGGAGCGATCCCCGCGGGCGGACAGGCGGCCGAGCAGGGCCTGGCCGGTGGCGGACTCCTCCTCGTGTACCCGGGTGGCGACCGGGAGGCGTCCCGTCCGTGGACCGAGCGGAACCGGGTCGACCTCGGCGGCCACCGGGGATTCGTCCGTCTGGCGCTGCGGACGGGCGTACCCGTGGTACCGGTGGTGACGCACGGGTCGCACGACGCCATCGTGGTCGTGTCACGCGGTGAGCGACTGGCCCGGATGCTGGGCCTGCATCGCCTCCGGATCCAGGTCTTTCCCATCTTCCTCGCGCCCTACGGCCTCACCACCGTCCTCACGCCACCCCTCCCGATGCCTTCGTCGATCACCGTCGAATTCCTGCCGCCGCTCGACTGGAGCGCCTACGGGCCGGAGTCGGCCGACGACGAGGAGATCGTGAGCGCGTGCTACGACGAGATCACGGGGGCCATGCAGTCGGCTCTCGACCGGTTGCACGCCCAGCACCCCCATCCCGTGATCCGGGGCTGGTCCAACCTCGTGCGACCCCGGCGGTCACACCTGGCGGTCCCCGAGGTCTGATCGCACCGGCCCACCGTCGAGCGGTGCCGGCGAGGACCCACCGGGGTCGCCGTCACGGGATCTGGACCCCCGGAACGGTGAAGGCACGGACGGCTCCGTCCTGGCCGGCCAGGTACGAGACCCCGTCCTGGAGGGTGACCGGTGACGACGGTGCCGTGCCCTGGTAGGCCCAGGTGATCTCCCCGCCGAACTTGTCGCTGAACACGAGGCCGTCGGCCAGGCTCGCCACCGCCCAGTCGTCGGCGCAGGTCACGCCGGTGACCGGCGAATCCCCCTGATTGATGAGGCGGTCGAGCTTGCCGGTGGCGACCGCGAGGAAGTCCAGGTCACCATTGGCGTTGCCCACCACGTAGGCCGGGGGCCCGTCATTGGTCGAGGCCCAGTAGGCCCCCGCGGCCGACACGGCGCCCCCGGTGGCGTAGGTCCACGCCTGCGCACCGGTGGCCTCGTGCAGGGCGAAGACCGTGCCGGTCTGCGACCCCACGTAGACGAGCCCGTTGACGATGGTGGGAGTCGCCGTGACCGCGCCACCCGTGGCGACCGACCAGGCCGACGACCCGTCGGCCTGGTGGAGGGCGCTGATGGCGCCGCTCGAGTCCCCTACGACGACCAGGCCGGCCGCCGGGTCGACCGTCGGTGAGCCGGCCACCGCACCGGCCATCCTGGCCTGCCAGTCGACGACGCCGGTCGCCTGGTCGAGGGCGTAGACCGTGCCGTTGTCGGAGCCGACGAAGATCGTTCCGTCGGCGACCGAGGGCGACGACTCCACACCGCTCGACGCCGCGGTGCGCCAGACCAGCACGCCGGACGACTGGGAGATGGCGTCGATGGAGCCGGAGGTCGTGCCGAACACCACGAGGCCGTCCGTCACGGCCACCGTCGAGTCGACCGGGCTTCCGGCCGCGAAGGTCCAGAGGGGTTCGCTGTTCTGGACGTCCAGCGCGGTCACCGTCCCGGCGCTGTTGCCCACATAGGCGACGTCGTCCACGACCGTGGGTTGGGCGCTGATGGACGCACCGGTCGGAAAGCTCCACGCCTGGGTCAGGAACTTGGCGTGGTTCCCCACGATGTGGAGGTCCCATGTCTCGTCGTTCGACTCGTAGCCGGTGTGCAGGCTGCCGGCGCCCGAGGACGGCCACTGGTTCGAGACGTCGACGACCGCGGTCGTCGACTTCCCGGACGTCGCCCCGGTGGCGGTCAGGGCGGTGACGCCGAAGAGGTCGGTGGTCGGCACGGTGACGGTTCCGCTGAACGCACCCTTCGGCCCGGCGGTCGCCGTGAGCGCGGGGCTCCCACCGATGCTGACGGCGATCGCCTCCCCGGGATCGAAGCCGGAGCCGGTGACCCCGACGGAGGATCCCGGCGTCACCCAGTGGGCACCCCCGGTGGTCGCCAGGTGCGGGGACGTGGCGAGGTAGCCGACGGTGAAGTTCGTCCGGGACGTGCTCGGGACCGAGGAATAGGGGGTGAGGTCGGCCAGTCCGTCGGTGCCGGTCGCCGACGCCTGGACGGAGTAGGTCCCGCCACCGGCGGGGATCGGAACGGACGCCGACCAGGTGGTCGCCGCCGCGCCGGGCGTCCCCAGCGTGGCCGGGTCGGTCACGAACCCGGTGCTCCACGAGCTGGTGGCCGCGTCCCACCAGGGTCCGTCGGTTCCACCCGACTGGATGGCCACATCGACCGCTCCGATCGGTGTCCCGGAGGCGGTGCCGGTGATCGTCAGGCTCCCACCCGGGTTCGCCGGCGAGCCGCCGGAGACCGGCGAGGTCACGGTCGTGGAGGGCGTCCCGGCCCCGGCCCCGGTTCCGCCGAGGCCGAAGTCGTAGAGGAAGCCCGACCCCGAGGCGACGTAGAAGTTGCCGTCGGACTCGGCCACCGAGGTCACCGCGTACCCTCCGGTCTGGTACTGGTAGAGGAGGGCGCCGGTCGAGGCGTTGAGTACGTCGAAGTTGCCGGCCAGGTCGGTCACGGCCACGACCGCCTTCCCGGCGGGGCCGGCCACGGCGGCGGCGGAGTCCGATGGAGCCGGGCCCACCCACTTCCAGACCCGGGCGCCGGTGACGGCGTTGAGGCAGATCACCCCGGTCGGGCCCGGGAGGATGATGTGGTCGCCGATGACGGCCGCCGTCCCGCGGTCCGGCTTGGAGCCGGTGTAGGCGGCATAGCTGACCCGCCAGTACGGTTTGCCGGTGGTCAGGTCGAGTGCGTAGGTGTAGCCGCCGTTGTTCGAGATGTAGGCCGCGCCGTCGGCGAACCCGTTGACGCCCGGCGCGGTGATCGAGGCGGCGGTGCCGACGTCTCCCTCGGAGACGTTCTGTGTCTTGTAGGACCAGACCTTCCGCCCGGTGACCGCGTCGATGGCGTAGACGGTCGAGTCGGGATTGTCGGTGCCGAAGAGGACGAGGCCCTCGCCGGTCGCGTCGACGGCATACGAGTAGGGATCCCACGTGCCGTCGCCGGACGAGTTGTAGGCGGTGAACTGCCAGTCGGTCGCACACGTCGCGGCGTCGACCGCATAGATCGGTGCGTTCGGTTCGATGCCGTTCACCCCGAGGTAGACCGTCTCGGATCCGCCGGGCGGCGTGGCGATCGTCGGGGTCACGTAGGTGAAGGACGCGAGTGGTGCCGATTGGCAGAGGACGGCGCCCGTCGCCGCATCGAGCTTGTACAGGACGGGGGAGAAGGTCCGGTCGATCCAGACGTCACCGTCGGCCACCAGTGGGGTGGAGATGACGGCCGACCCGAGGTTCCGGGACCAGAGGATCGCGCCGGTCGAGGCGTTGAAGGCGGTGAAGCCGCCGTCGACGTTCCCCTGGTAGACGACGTTCTCACCGAGCTGGGCGTTGTACTCGACGACCGGCGACGACTCGGACTGCGACTGGTCCGGGACCATCCACTTGACCCCCAGACCGGTGGCGTTCGTCGTGGAGACGGTCGGGTCGGGGGACGTGCCGGTGTCGGAGGCGTCGTAGCCGTACTTCGGCCAGGTGTAGTTGACGGTCGCGGTGTGTGCGACCGCGCCGGCGGGACCGACCAGGAGCGTGGCCCCCACCAGGGAGCCCACCATGACCAGTGAGGCGGCAATTGCACCCCACGCCCGACAGATGACCGGTCCACGAACCATGGTTGCCCCCGCTCCTGACTGCGAACCGATGGTCCGCAGTTCTCCTCGGCATCAGTGTCGGCACTCCGGAGGAAACCTTTAGGAATTATCTGGATCGGGCGGTCGGCGGCGGACGACCGCCGGGGCAGGACCCGGAGGAACTCGGTCGATCGGCTGGTGATCCCGGGTCCGCCACGGCGCACCGCGGTCGCACCCGGTAGGTTGGGGCCGTGCCTGAGTGGACGACGGAGTGGCGGCCTGCGACCGTGGGGGAGGCGCGTCAGTACCTCGATGCGCACGAGTTGGACGGTGATCCGGACATCGTGGCGGCCTGCGAGGCACTGTTCGACGCCACACCCCACCTGTCCGGTGCGTTCAAGCCCTCCGACGAACAACTCGAGGAGCGCGGCGCCGACTGAGCCGCGGCTGGCGGGTGGAATGGGTCCTTGGACCCTTTGCCCGTCGGGTACCCGGCCCTAGGTTCGACCCGTGACCACGTACGGGTTCCCACGATGACCGGGGAACGGGTGGCCCTCACGACGGGGGCCAACTCGGGCATCGGGCTCGCCACCGCCCTGGAGTTCGCACGGCGGGGACTGCGTTCGGTGGGGACCGTCCGCTCCCGGGCGAAGGCCGTCGCCGTCGCCGAGGCGGCACGATCGGTGGGCATCACGCTCGAGACGGCCATCCTGGACGTCACCGACGCGGCTGCCTGTGATCGGATCATCCGGAAGTACCGCCCCAGCGTCCTCGTCAACAGCGCCGGCTATTCGGCGACCGGGGCCGTCGAGGACGTCGGGGACGACGAAGCCCGGGCGGCGCTCGAGACCATGGTCCTGGCCCCCGTGCGCCTGGCGCGTCTCGCCCTTCCCCACATGCGTGCGGCCCATGACGGACGGATCATCAACGTGTCGTCGATCTACGGTCGGGCGACGACGCCACTGACCGGTTGGTACCAGGCGAGCAAGCATGCGCTCGAGGGGGTCAGTGACGCACTCCGGGCCGAGGTCGCGGGTGACGGGATCAAGGTCGTACTGGTCGAGCCGGGGTTCGTACGCACCGGCATCTGGTCGGAGCTCGACGACGAGCTGGGTGGGCGCGCCGCGTCGGACTTCGCCTCCTCCTACCGGAGGCTCCTCGCCAACACTCGGATCGCCGGTCCGATCATGTCCGAACCGTCGAAGGTGGCCGACGTCATCGCACATGCCGCCACGGCGCGCAACCCGCGGGCCCGGTACCTGGTCGGCTGCGACGCGCTGGTGGTCGCGGGCCTCCGCGCCTACACGCCCACCCGGGTGTGGGACCGCGTCGCCCGGACCGTCCTGGATCTGTAGGTCGACTGGCGCTCCGTGCGGCGGGTCCCGTGTAGCGGGTCCGGTGGACGGGGCGCCCGCTGCTGCCTGCCGGTTTGACGCCGGCCGGCGCCCGGGGGATGCTTCCCACGCAATCGATGGTTGCGTAGTATGCGGGCCACTCGGCGAGGGAGTTGGTGGATGTTCGGCGGAAGAAGGGCTCGGATCGGAGCCGTGGTGGTGGCGGGCATCGCGGCCGTGGCCGTGTCGATCGTCACCGAAGGCGGCCCGGCCGGAGCGGTGCCCAGCGAGTCGCTCTCGGGCTATGCCACGTCGGCGGAGGTCCCCGTCACGGGGGTGTCGACGGTCGAGATCCGGTTCGATCCCTACGTCAACGGCCCCGCCGTGGTCAGCATCGGACTCTCGGGTGGACTGGTGGTGGCGAGTCCGAGCGATGCGAGGTTCTCGGGCACCGAGGACCCCGGGTTCGCACGCTGTACCGGCACGATCACGGCGCCCCCGGGCTCCGAAGGGGTGTCGGGGACTGCGGACGCCGAGCAGTCGGTCGTGGCCGAGGGCCTGACGGATTGTGACTTCTCCTTCGACGTGACCTCCTATTCGCCCGGCATGGGCGTCGTCTCGGCCACGAGTTCGCTCGGGAGCTACGGGTTCACCCCGTTGGACATCGCCGTCTCCGGTCCTCCCGTCGTCAGCGTCACCCCCTCGGAGGGCCCCGGAGGCGGCGGCACCAGGGTCACGGTCGCCGGATCAGGGTTCACCAGGGGTTCCACCGTCGATTTCGGCGCGACCCCCGCCACCGGGGTGAAGGTGGCCAGAGGTGGGACATCGCTCACCTGCGTGCTCCCGCCCGGCACCGGAACCGGGGACGTGACGGTGACCACACCCGGCGACGGCTCCGGAATCCCTCAGCCCACCGACAGGTTCACCTACCTCGGCCCGACCATCTCCCTGGTCCACCCGTCATCCGCCAGGACCAAAGGTGGTGAGAAGGTCGTCATCACGGGAGCCGACCTCCAGGGAGCGACGGTGACGATCGGAGGCCGCCCCGCCCCCGGGGTGCGGGTGGACGAGTGGGGAACGTCGTTGAGGGCGGTGGTGCCGGCCGGAACGGTGGGTCCGGCGACGGTGGTGGTCACGACCCCGGCCGGGTCGGCGAGTTCGACCTACGCCTCCACGTCCTGACCCGTCGGGCGGCGGGCGCGGGCTGACGGTCCGGACGGTCCGGACGGCTCGACGCCTTCAGGTAGGACCCGACTTCTGCCGATACAGGCCAGGTGAACCAGGGTGCGCACTCCCGGCTGCCCGGCAGCCTCCGTGGTCTGCCGCGGACGACCCCACGGGAGGGCGCGCGGGCGGACGCCCGGTGGGGCATGCCGGCGCGACGCACCGTGGGACGGGGGGTCCGGGGCCGGTGACCCGGTCCGGACCTCATCGCCCGGCGTCGCTGGCCGCGGTCGGTTGTGCCGTCGCCGTCGTGGCGTTCGTCGCGTTGGTCCAGGTGCACCCGGGTGGGCCGCTGGTCACCCGGAACATCGACGATCTCCTCCAGGCGGCGGCGCCACTGCTGGTGGCACTGCCCCTGTGCCTGTGGAGGGCATCCGTCTCGACCGGTCGGATGCGGACCTACTGGGAGCTCCTGGCCGCGGCCGCAGCCGCCTGGGCGGCCGGTCAACTCGTGTGGTGCTACCTGGAGATCGCGCGCCACGAGCAGCCGACGGGCAGCAACTGGCCGACCGTCGGCTACCTCCTGGCCGTGGTGCTCATCGGTGCGGCGCTCATCCTCTATCCCGGACCCCGCCTCCACTGGGCCGGCCGGATCCGTGCCCTGATCGACGGCCTCCTGATCGTCTCGACCCTGCTGTTCGTGAGCTGGGCCATCGCCATCGACACGGGTGCGTTGCAGCGCTCGGGCGCCCAGCTCGCGGAGCGGATCACGGTGCTCACGTACCCGGCGGCCGACATCGTGCTGCTCGCCATGCTGCTCACGGTCTTCAGCCGGGGGTCCCGCCACCTCCGCGACCCCCTCCTCGTGGTCGGCGGTAGCGTCCTCGCCCTGTTCCTGGGTGACTCGCTGAGCATCTACGTCGGCCTGGCCGACTCGTATGCCACCGGCAGTGTGATCGACCTCTCCTGGTTCACGGCGTTCCTCCTCCTGGGCCTGGCCGCCCTGGTGCCGCCGCTGGCCCGGGGGGAGACGTCCAACGAGGTCACACGTCCGACGTGGACGGAGTTCGTCACCTACGGGCCGCTGAGCCTCGCGCTGGCCATCGCCGTGGTGCAGGTCGTCCGCGGCACCGGATTCGACACCGTCGAGGTCACCCTCGTGCTCGTCAGCGCCGCGCTCCTGATGGCCCGGGGGGTGCTCTTCGTACTGGAGAACCGGGTCCTCATGACCCGCATCGAGTCGACGGTCAGTGAGCTCGAGTGGCTGACGCTGCACGACCCGCTCACCGGTCTCGCCAACCGGGTCCTGTTCGACGACCGACTCGCCCAGGTCTGTGCCGCCCAGCAGCGGAACCCGCACACCGTGGCTCTCGCCTACCTGGATCTGGACGACTTCAAGGTGGTGAACGACTCGTTCGGACACGAGGCCGGTGACGAGCTGCTCCGTCAGGTCAGCCGGCGCCTGTCGGCCAACGTCCGACAGCAGGACACGCTCGCCCGGCTGAGTGGGGACGAGTTCGCCATCCTCGTGCAGTCGGTCGACGGTCCGTCGCAGGTGGACGAGGTCCTCCGACGGGTCCTCGGACCACTCGACGACCCATTCGTGATCGACGGGCGCGAGCTGCAGGTCCGCGCCAGCACCGGCTACACGATGTCGTTCGGGGTGACCGACGCCAAGGAACTCCTCAAGCAGGCTGACGACTCGATGTACGTGGCGAAGTCCGAGGGCAAGGGCCGGGTGCACCGGTACGTCGACCCCGTCGACCACCTCGTCGGGTTCGCCTAGACGCGGTGCGGGGTCCCCCGGTTGCCGACGGCCTGGGCGTAGGCCAGGAATGCCTGGGCGTTGGTGCAGGCCTGGGCGTTGGTGAGCTGGCCCCCGGAACCCGGTGGTGACCAGGCGCCGAAGGCGAGCCGCCCGGCGAGAGAGGCGAAGTCCGCGGCACCGGCCTCGTAGATGGCCCGGGCACCGTCGGTGCAGAGGTACGAGGTGACCGACGGCGTGGTCGAGGCGAATCCCGTGGACCGGTAGAACGGACTCGTCGCCACGGCGGTGCCGAACGAATCGTTCCCCTGGTTCAACTGGTCGAAGTAGGTGAGCCCGATCTCGTCGCCACCGATCGGACGGGGCGCGTCGAAGCCCGTGGGCGCGGCCTGGGTGGCGCGGTACATCAGGTTGCCGATGAGGAACTCTCCCTGATCCCATTCGAGATAGACGATGTTGGCCACGGAGGCCAGCGTCATGATCCCCGAGCACTGGGCACACGATTCGAGCGACGTGTAGATCGTCACGTTGTCGAGCAGGGTCGAATACTGCCGGTTGATGGGCGCGGTGGACGAGGTCGCGAACAGGCTGGCGGCGGGCGCAGCCACCGCCGCGCCCGAAGCCGGTGCTCCGGCCCCGGGAGCGGTGCCCGGGGCGCCGTCCTGCTCCCACGGGCTGTACACCTGGCTCAGCGCGAACAGTCGGCGCACCAGCCGGGACTCGGCATGTTCGACGGAGCTGTCGAACACGTTGTTGTGGTTGAACTCGTAGTCCATGACCCGGCCGTCGCCGTCGACGGCGATGGCGGCGATGTTGTGTCCGAGGTAGGTGCCGCCCGCGTACAGGTTCCCACCCGACGGCAGCGGGGCGACCACCTGGGACGTGCGCCACGCGCCGTAGTCACCCGTCTCGCCGAACTTGTTCCCGTTCCAGTACGTGGCCAGCAGCCCCATGAGGCAGAGGGCGTAGATCCGGTGGCGTTCCTGCATCTCGGGGGCGATCGGTTCGGGCGGCAGGGTGGCGAACGCCGACACCGGGCCGTCCCAGAACGGTGCGAGTCCATCGGGCACCGGACGTGCGGATTCTGGCGGTTGTCCCACGGCACCTCCTCGGATCGGATGGTACCCTCTCGACGTGCCCACTGAGGTGGTTGACGGAGGGGCGGCCCCGTCAACCGGCCAACGACGACAGGTCACGATCCTCTTCTGCGACCTCGTCGGTTCGACCGCCCTGTCGGAGCAGCTCGACCCCGAGGACCTGGCGGAACTGGTCCTCGCCTACCAGCAGATCGGCGCGGCGGCGGCGGCCGAGTTCGGTGGGCACGTCGCCCAGTACCTCGGTGACGGCCTGCTGGTGATCTTCGGCTATCCGCGGGCGTTCGAGGATGCTGCGGAGCGCGCGGTGCGCACCGGGGCGGCGGTGCTGCAGCGCATCGTCGACATGAACGACTCCCTCGCCGCGTCGTACGGTGTGCGCCTCGCGGCGAGGGTGGGCGTGGCGACCGGCGTGTCGGTGGTCGGCAAGATGGGCGACGCCGGGCGCGTCGACACCTCGGCCTTCGGCCAGACGATCAACCTCGCGGCCCGCCTCGAGGGTCTGGCCGCCCCCGGCGAGATCGTGGTCAGCGACACGACCGGACGGCTGGTCCGGCACTGCTGCGAGCTCGACGACCTGGGGTTTCCGGAGCTCAAGGGCATCCAGCCCACGCGGGTGTGGCGGGTCGCCGGCATGGCCACCCCCGGTGCGGTCCGTCAGCTGCACGGAAGCGCCTTCGTCGGCCGCACGGCTCCGCTCGCCCGCCTGCATTCCTGGTGGGGGGATGTCGTCGCCCGCACCGCCGGGGCGCTGATCGTCGAGGCCGAGGCCGGACTGGGCAAGAGTCGGCTCGTGGCGGAGTTCGTGGACCGATCGGGGATCGTGTCGATGACGCTCAGCTGCTCGCCCCTGCGGACGGCGACGTCACTCTGGCCCGTCCTCCGGCTCCTCGGGGAGCGACGGCACGCGCTCGGCGCCGACGGCCTGAGCATCGCCGCATGGGCGGAGGCGAACGGGGTCGACGGGGCCGAGCTGCTCGACGGGCTCGAGGAAGCCCGTCTGGCCCCCGGCGGCGACCGGGAGCTGGGCTGGCGCCGCACCCTGGCCGCGCTCGCGGATCTGCTGGCGGTCACGGCGCCCGGCGGCCCCTGCTGTGTGGTCGCCGAGGACATGCACTGGGCGGATGCATCGACCCGTGAGGTCCTCGGGCACCTCGCCGAACGTCGGGACGGCCGGCTGGGGGTGCTCGCCACGACGCGCCCCGGCGACGAACTGGAGCGCATCCGGACCGACCCACACGACGTCCTCGTCCTCGATCACCTGGACGAGGACGAGTCCCGCCGGCTGGTCGAGGAGCTCCTCGGAACCGGCGACGGCCCGGATCCGTCGGTGGTCGACGCCGTGGTGGCGCGGGCCGAGGGGATCCCCCTGTTCCTCGAGGAGCTCGCCGCCACGGTGGGCGATCAGGGCCTGGCCGGGGGTGTGCCGGCCACGCTCCAGGACGTCCTGCTCGCCCGGTTCGACGCACTGGGGGATGCCGCCACCACCGCCCGGGTGGCGTCCGCCTTCGGGCGTGACGTCAACCGGCGGCTCCTGGAGGGCGTCGTCGGCGATGCCGGCGCCGACCTCGGCGTCCTCGTCGCCTCGAACCTGCTGCTCGTGGTCGACCCGGAGGCGGAACCGTCCGAGCGCGTGTACACGTTCCGTCACGTGCTCCTGCGCGACGTGCTCTACGACACGATGTTGCGTCGGGAGCGCCAGGCGGTGCACGCCCGCATCGCCTCGCTCCTGCTGGCGGACGACCCGGGGATCGAGGTCCTGCAACCCCAGCTGCTGGCCCGCCACTTCGAACGTGCCGGTGACTCGCACCGGGCCGCGGGGCTGCTCCTCGACGGGGGCCGGCGCGCCGGGGCGCGGGGCGCGTACCAGGAGTCGGTGGAGCTCCTGCGTGCGGGCCTGACGGTGGCCGAAGGGATTCCGGAAGCCTCCGAGCGGGAACCGCTCGAGTCCGCGCTCCTGCAGCTCCTCGGCAACTCGATGATGGCCGTGGAGGGCTACGGCGCCGCGCAGCTGCTGAGCATCTGGGAGCGCGCCATCGAACTGACCGGACGGTTGGGCGACGATGACGGGCTGACCTCGATGTTGAACGGGGCGGCCACCTACTACTTCGACTCGGGAGACGTCGACCGGGCGGCCGATCTCGCCCGACGCATCCTCGAGATCGGCGATCAGACGGGCTCCCGGGTCGCCAACCTGCGGGGACACTGCACGCTGTCGCTGTGCGAGCTGTACCTGGGCTGGCCCAGCCGGGTGGTGGCCCACGGCACCGAGGCCATCGACCACTACTGCGAGGGTGACTTCGAGACCGTCACCGCCGGACTCGGCACGGACCACCTGGTGATCGCCCTGTGCACGTCGGCCGTCGGGATGTGGAACCTGGGCTCGCCCGACACCGCCCTCACACTGGTCGAACGGGCCGTGCAGCACGCCGAGGTGATCGGATCCCGTCTGAGCTACGCCATGGCGACGGCGTTCGTGGCGATCGTCCGCACGCTTCGGGGGGAGTTCGAGGAAGTGCTCGAGACCTGTGATGCGCTGCGCAAGGTGGCGGACCCCATGCAGTTCACCTACTGGGTGGGATTCGCCGACCTGCTGGGTGGGGGCGCGCTGGGCGAGCTCGGCTACGGCGACGAGGGACTCGAGACGATCGGCCGGGGGCTCACCACCCTGGCCACGTCGGGGAGTGTCAGCGGCGCCTCCCTCGGGTTCTGGATCCTGGCCCGGGGGCAGGCCGCCGCCGGTGACCTGTCCGGTGCGCTCGCCACCATCGACGCTGCACTCGAATCGTCGGCCGCCACCAGGCAGCCCTTCTTCGATGCCGAGCTGTGGCGCCTCAAGGCCGAGTTGGCGGCCGTCGTGGGTGCCACTCCGGCGGGCGAGCTCCGGAGGTACCTGGCGCAGGCTGCGGTCGATGCCGGACGGCGATCGCAGCGGTCGATCCAGCTCCGCTGCTCGCTGACCGGGGTGGCGTTGGCCGACGGGGCGGACCGCGCGCCGGCACTCGAGCGGCTCCGGTCCGTGGTGGCGGAATTCGACGAGGGCCACTCCACACGAGACATGCAACTCGCCAACCAGATCCTGACGTCAACCCCGACCAATTAGGAGGCCACACCATGCCCGGCGATCTCATCTACTGCTCCGGACCCATGTTCAGCCCCGGCGACATGTACGACCAGCAACAGGTCGCTACGGCGCTCGAGTCCGCCGGGTACACGACCTATCTGCCCCAGCGGGACGGCATCGAGATCGGCAAGATCATGGCCCTGCTGAAGAACCCGATCGTCGAGGCGACCTTCTTCACCAAACTCGTCACGCTCGTGCAGAAGGCCGGGTTCTCCATGGACATCTACCAACTGGTGGAGAACTCGCGGGCCGTGGTGTTCAACATGGACGGACGGGTGCCTGACGAGGGAAGCGTCGTCGAGGCGACCATCGCCTACATGACCGGGCTCCCGCTCGTCATCTACAAGGACACGCCGATCACGGCGATGGGCAACTTCGACAACTGCATGCTCACCGGGCTGTCGACGACCTGGCAGTACGCGGAGACGTACGACGCCATCCCCCCGGCGCTCAAGGCCCGCCTGGCCGACCCGACGAACGCCGGCTACACGTTCACCCCGCCACCGCACGTCGCCGCCGTCTGCGACGCGGGTAAGAAGGTCCAGGACCTGCACGACACCATCAAGCAGATCACCGCTGCGGGCCTGAGCGGGCCGGAGCTGCTGAAGGCGCTCGCCGAGCTGGTGGCTGCCCTCGAAGCGATCTGGAAGTCCTGAGGGGCACCCCCGGTCCCCCCCCGGGGCGGACGTCACCGCCGGTGCTGCCGGGTGGTCACCGTCCTCCGGGTCCGCGGTTGCCACCGCGCCCGGTGAGGGCTAAGACGAGGAGATGCGAGCCCATCTGCACGGCCGCCTCGGACCGGCGATCCGGCGGGCTGCTGCGGTGTCCGCCGAAGCCCGGGCCACGGGCGTACCGGTCGATGAGGTGGCCGGGCGGACGGCGGCGGACGACCGTGGACGCGAGGCGCGGTTCGGCCGGCGGACCCTGCTCAAGGGACTGACGTCGGTCGCCGTCGTCGCCACCGCCGTTCCCCTGGGTCGCCACGTCCACGGGTCGGCCCGTCGTAGCGGTGGGACGGCACCCCGCATCGTGATCGTGGGGGGCGGGCTGGCGGGCATCCGGTGCGCCCACCAGCTGTGGACCACGAAGCGGGTGGCCAGCACCATCTACGAGTGGGACGACCGGATGGGTGGTCGCGTCGACACCGTCCGGAATGCCTTCGCCGACGGCGAGATCGTGGAGCGGTGCGGGGAGTTCATCTCCTCCGAGCACCATTCCATGCGCAAGCTGGCCAAGCGGTTCGGGCTCACGCTCGGCAACACCGACGCCTATCCCCGCGGCACGGTGGACACGTTCTGGCTGAACGGGGGGCGGTACACCGAGGCGATGCTCGACGCCGACTGGCACGAGTTCGGGTGGTCCCTGTTCCAGCGGGCGGTGGCATCCGCCCCGTGGCCGACCACGTACGAGACCAGGACCCCGTCCTCGATCGCCCTGGACAACATGTCCGCCGCGGAGTGGATCGACGGCAACGTGCCCGGGGGCCTGACGTCCGACTTCGGCCGACTCTGCTACCTGGACGTCGAGAGCGAGTACGGGGGCCCGCCCGAGGAGCAGTCGGCGCTCAACGTCATCTACCTGCTCGCCGACGACGACAGTGTCCCCGGCTCCAACATCCAGCCCAGGAAGACCCCGGTGCTGGGAGGCACCGACGAGAAGTGGCACGTGGAGGGCGGGAACGACCAGGTCGTCACGGGCATGCTGGCCGAACTGCCCGGGGGTGCCACCCGGGTGAACCAGCAGCTGGTGGCCCTCCGCGACAACGGCAACCGGACCTACACCTGCACCTTCGAGGAGGATGGCGTCGCCACCGATGTCGTCGCCGACCACGTGGTGGTGACCATCCCCTTCAACAAGCTGAAGGAGGTCGATCTCCGGCATGCCAACCTGTCGCCACTGAAGATGACCGCCATCGACAACCTGGTGCTGGGCAACAACGCCAAGATCGCCCTGCAGGTGGCCGGCAACCCGTGGAACGCCGACGGCTACGACGGGAACATGTTCGCCCAGAACCTCACGGTCAGCGGCTGGGACAACTCGGTCGACCAACCGGCGCCGAACTCGATCTTCTTCGACTATCTGGGGGGAACGCCCGGCGCGGCGCTCGCCGCCCGCTACGGCCTGGTCGGATCGGTCGGGACGGCTCCGGCCGCACTGATCGCCGACTACCTCGGTGCCCTCGAGCCGCTGTTCCCCGGCTTCACCAGGGCCTGGAACTCCGGGCCCCGGTTGAGCCTGTACTCCGACCCGAACAGCAACCCCCACCTCGACGGGGCCTACTCCCAGTACCGGGTCGGTCAGTACACCACCTTCAGCGGAATCGAGGGAACGCCGGAGGGGAACATCCACTTCGCCGGCGAGCACACCTCGCAGGATTTCCAGGGCTTCATGGAGGGCGGCGTGACCACGGGGGAGCGGGCCGCGCTGGAGATCCTCCGGGTCCTCTAGCTGATCGTGCCGGCCGTCGGGGGCCGACGTGCCGGGGTCGACGTCAGGTT
>Ga0182013_10001168_pt1 | contig 36165 bp, 25 predicted proteins | sample 612S2MmetaG_FD_120487 | JGI IMG/M metagenome (GOLD analysis project Ga0182013, IMG submission 120487) | Permafrost microbial communities from Stordalen Mire, Sweden - 612S2M metaG | ecosystem: Environmental > Terrestrial > Soil > Wetlands > Permafrost | place: Sweden: Stordalen | collected... | reverse complement strand
TCAGCCCATGCGCCCGCAACAACTCACGCTTCCATCCAGATAGTCGCTTCTCCATAGCAAAGAACGGAGAACCACAAATCAGAGCAAATCTAGATTATCACCTATCTACAACTGTAGTACTAGCAGCGTATCCAACGTCGAGCATGTGAGCGAGGAGCAGACTTCTTGCCAAGATATTCACATTCTGAGGGGCTTCACTGCGTGGCTTCGTCATCATGCGGTAGCTCCTGTCCTCAAACGTCATTTGGACAATCCGCCCCTCAATGCTGTTGGGTTCGCCCTTTCGAAACCCATACAGTACTCGCGATCAGAAGCACTTCTCGACCCGCGAACAGCGCTTCGAATGTGCGGCTCGCGATCAGGCGCATGTCGAGAATGACCTGGAGTAAGTGGCGCGGCCCAGTCGTGCCGGGCCTACTCCGCCGCTCCACGAAGAATTACCTGAGATGGTTCTCCACCCACGCCCTCGGCATTGTGCTCAGCAAGGCCGGAGTGAAGCCAAGGGATCAACCATAACCCGCTCAACATACACTACGGCGCTATCCGCGCCAGGAGTAGTAATCATGTCCATTATCAAGTACTCTCGCCGCATTCCTGTGGATGCGGCATGCGCCGCGATTGCGGCAGGCCAGACCGCCAAACCTCAAACCGTTTCCGGCCTTACTCCTCTCATGAATCATCGGAGTGTAGTCACTACACTGACGATCCGCCACTATCTGCGTTTTGTCGAGATGTTCGCCCAACACTTCGGCAAGTCTCCTGACAAGCTCGGACCGGATCATCTGCGCACCTATCAGGTCTACCTGCTGAAGGAGCGGAAGTTGGCGCCAGCTACGGTTGAGCAGCATATGTCTGCTCTCCGGTTCTTCTTTGTCCGCACACTGAGGCGACCTGAGTTCCGCGAGTTCCTGCCTTATCCGCGAGTTCAGAAGAAGCTGCCCAACATTCTGAGCAAGGAGGAAGTCGCTCGCCTGATCAACACAAGCGGCAGCCTGTTCCAGCGCACCTTCCTGATGCTCCTCTACAGCACAGGCATGCGCCGCTCCGAAGTTGTGCGCCTGACCATGTTGGTGATGAGGTCGATTTCATTCGCGGATAATTGCATGTTCGAAACAAGGACCGATATGATGCGAATTTATCAATTTGTCACCAATTGTCACTCCCCAAAGCAGCCTTCCTTTCCCACGCATCTTATTGCAGGCCGAAATCCCTGATTCTCGTAAACGGGAAAGGATCCCATGCCTGTTGACTTAACGATCAGCCGTCGAAATCTTGTACTAGCGGTGAACTTTGTGGAACCACCAGCATCCGCGCTGCCGTGGGCCTACTGGTTCTGATTCAAGTTGCCGATCCCATAGCTTCGTGATGGACGGCGTTGCGGCGGAAGCAAAGATAGAATCGCGTCCTGTACCGCGGGGTCAAATCGCATAGTAGGATAGAGGGCGGCCTAGTTGCCGGAACTACGCCGCGCGCAAAGCAGATACATCCAATCGCAAGGCGATTGAAGGAGTTGCCGATGATTGCCAGAAAACTGAGTCTTGGAGCCTTCGCTGCTCTGTTCTTATTCAACCTGCCCTCATATGCACAGACATCGCTTGCCGACGGCTTCAAGGACCCACCCAATATCGCTCGGCCACGCGTCTACTGGTACTGGCAGAACGGTAACATTACCAAAGACGGGCTGACGAAAGATCTCGAATGGATGCATCGTGCGGGTGTAGCAGGCGTCGAGACCTTCGATGTCGCGGTTTCCACACCTACGGTAGTGGATCACCGGCTGGTATATATGCAGCCTGACTGGAAGGACGCATTCCGTCACGCCATCACGCTGACAGATAAGCTTGGCATGGAGGTGACCATTGGCGCCGCTCCCGGATGGAGCCAGACCGGCGGACCCTGGGTGAAACCTGCCGATGCAATGAAAAAACTGGTGTGGACCGAGACGACGATCGAAGGCGGCAAGCGCTTTGATGGCGTACTTCCGAAGCCGCCCGATGTAAACGGTCCCTTTCAGGACCAGGCGCGGTTCGTCAGACCCGATCGACCTGTTCCCAAGCTGCCGACGCTCTATAAAGACCAGTCGGTGATTGCGTTTCGCGTGGCAGCGGCCGTGAAATCTCTGGAGCAGGCGCATCCAGCCGTCACTTCGAGCGGCGGTAGCTTCACGTGGACCGATCTCTCGAGCGGCACGTACGCCAAACCAGTCGAATTGCCCGCCGTCGCCGGCAAACCGTCCTGGATTCAGATTGCATTCGATTCTCCGCAGACGATCCGCGGAGTCACCGTGGCGACCCGGAACGTGGTGGCCACCTTCGCTGCGGACAATGCTCCCGCACAGTCACTGGAGGTCAGCGATGATGGCGTTCACTTCACGCATGTGATCGATTTGCCGCGCACTGTGATCTATCAGCGAACCTTCGCCTTTAAGCCGGTCGCCGGGCGGTATTTTCGTTATCTGCTTCCGAGCGCAAGCTCTGAGTCCTTCAGGATCTGCCGGTTTCAGCTTCACACCGCGATGCCTGTGAATCGGTTTGAAGAGAAGGACGGCTTCGCCGCCGTCCCCAATTATTACGACATAGCTACGCCAGAGGCAGATGTTTCGAGTGTAGTGAAAGAGGCGGACGTAATCGACCTGACGGACAATATGCGTTCGGATGGAACTCTGGACTGGACCGTTCCCGCCGGCGAGTGGACGGTGCTTCGCATGGGTTACGCGCTCACAGGCCAGACAAATGCTCCGGCGCCACTTGAGGCAACAGGATACGAGGTGGACAAAATCAAGAAGGGCGCGACCAAGACATTCATGGACGAATACCTGAGTCTGTATGAAGACGCTTCAGGCGGAATGATGGGCAAACACGGTGTGAATAACGTCGCCACCGATAGCTGGGAAGCGGGCTTCCAGAACTGGACCGACGGCATCCTTGCTGATTTCAAGCGTCTGCGCGGATACGATGCAAGACCGTGGCTGCCGACGCTCACCGGCCGCATTGTGCAGTCAAGCGACGCCACGGATAAGTTCCTCTGGGACTTCCGTCGCACGATTGCGGACCTCGTAATTTCGTCGAACTTCGACCAGGTGCGAGACAGCCTGCATGAGCGCGGACTGAAGTATGTGACCGAAGCCATGGCCGGACGTAGGGCCACAATTGGCGATGCAATGGAGATGAAGACGCGGGCGGACTACCCCATGGGTGAACTGTGGTTGCCCACGCCCGATCGGCTGAACCAGAACTACTTCGCGGACATTCGAGACACGGCATCGGTAGCCAACATTTACGGCAAGAAAGTAGCTTCGGCTGAATCCATCACGTCGACTGGAATTCCTTGGGCGTACGGGCCATGGGACATCAAGCCAGTTGCCGACGAGGAGTTTGTCGCCGGCATCAACCAGTTCACACTGCATGTCTCGGTACACCAACCCAATGACAATGCGCCGGGATTGGCCCTCGGTCAGTTCGGTATGTGGTTCAATCGCCTAGACACATGGGCGGAGCAGGCGCGGGCATGGACGGACTACATTGCGCGAAGTTGTTACCTCATGCAGCAGGGGCATGCAGTTGTCGATGTCGCGTATTTCTACGGCGAAGAAGGTCCGTCGACAACGGTCAACGACGCGCGGGCGCCGGAGATCACTGATGGTTATAATTACGACTTCGTCAATAAGGAGTCCTTGCTGAACGAATTCTCGGTCGAGGGCGGAAAGCTCGTAACCAGGGCTGGGATGAAGTATCGGATTCTCTACCTCGGCGGAACCAGCAATTACATGACCCTGCCGGTGCTCCAGAAAGTGCGCGCCCTGGCCGCGGCAGGAGCGGTGGTGGTTGGATTGTCTCCGCAGGACTCACCCAGTCTGTCGGACGATATGACTCAGTGGAATACGGTTGCGAAGAAACTATGGCCGGATAAGTCGATGATTCACAAAGTTGGGTCGGGAAAAGTCTACCAGACACTGAATCTGAGCCAAGTCTTTGGTGAAGAATCAATTCAGCCGGATTTTGACTATGTAAAGCCTCAACAGGATTCAAATGTGAAGTTTTATCATCGCATCGCTGGCGACACCGATATCTACTTTGTGAACAATCGCTCCGACCAGGCGACGCCGATAAATGCCACCTTCCGTGTCACCGGCAAATCCGCTGAGATCTGGATCGCGGACCGCGGCACCATTCAACCCGCATCCTACAGAATCCACGACGGGGTTACGACCGTGCCACTGGCGCTTGAGTCGAGAGACGCGCTGTTTGTGGTCTTCCGTGAGCCGACAAGTGTCGTGTCGCGGACCGTTGTCGCGCCTATCCGCATCAAGCTGGCGGATGTGAATGGACCGTGGGAAGTCGCTTTTCAGTCCGGCCGCGGGGCGCCGCCATCGGCGACATTCGATGAGTTGTCTGACTGGAGCAACAACACCAATCCTGGAATCAAGTATTTCTCCGGCACAGCGACCTACACCAAGACAATTGAGATTGCCGAGTCGGCGTTGGCCTCGCGATCGAAACTTGAACTCGATCTTGGAAAGGTGCACGAAGTGGCTGAGGTCGCTGTGAACGGGAAGACGGAAGGGATTGCATGGAAACCGCCGTATCGCGTGGATATAACTGATGCTGTCAAGCCGGGTGCAAACACGCTCTCGATCAAGGTGGTCAACCTCTGGCCGAATCGACTGATCGGCGATCAGCAGCCGGGCGCGGAAAAGGTCGCCTTCACACCCAGCAGTACCTACAAAGTGAATTCGCCTCTCATGCCCTCAGGCTTAATTGGGCCAGTGGAAGTGGATTGGCTAAGCGATGAGTCCCAATGAGAATGAGGCCATCTGCCGGCAGCAAACTCTAAGTGAACCTTGCTGCCGGGACCAGTCTGATCGGGTTCAAAAAAAACGGATTTGAGCAACGGCGCATCTCTGTTTTCCACATTGATGAAGTTGAATGTGAAGCCGCCTGTCGGACTCGGCTTGCCGGTTCAGGATTCTTCGGCGCTCTCCTCATCCAGCGCAACACAGTTCGCTCCGAAATGTCGAAGCCACCTCCCTGCCCGTGTAGCTATCGATGTCGAGTAACAACTTTGGAAGATCACGTTCGTGAACGCGCGGCTGATTTATAACTTTCGCAGACTTGAGAACGTCGGATGGCCGGATGTCGCTCACAGGGTTTCGCTTCGCGTGGCCGTGCGCAATAGCGTACCGGAATATCTGGCCGGTGCTCCGGAGGGCTTTACGAGCCAGTTCATTTGCTCCCCTGCCCTCGATGGCCCTCGCCATGGCGACGATTTCCGGTGCCTCGATCTCATCGATGGGCCTGCGGCCAAGGTGGGGCAGAATATCCGTAGCGACCCGGGCTTCCATCTGCTTGATGTAGCGATCCTGCTTTCCGGCATTCCAGTGATCGAACCACTCCTTCTCAATCTCTGCAAAGCTCTTCATCGCAGAGTTATCTTCGAATGGAGTGATGCGGCCCCTTTTCTCTTCTTTACGGACCTCCATCGGGTTACGCCCGCTGTGCAGAATTCTTTCTTGTCCCTGATCTTGAGGCGAGCTTCTTCCAAACTCACTTCTGGGTAGGGCCCTAGGGACATTTGTTGGTACTTCCCATTGAAGCGGAACTGCCAGCGCCAGACCTTTGCTCCGGTCGGCGTGACGTAAAGGAACATTCCTCCACCGTCGAAGAGTTTGTATGGCTTGTCAGACGGTTTTGCTTTCTTGATCTGGAGGTCTTTCAGTCTGGCTCCAGCCACGTGATCCCTCCGTTTCCCGCGCAGAAGATACCCACAGGATGCCCACATTTTACTTGGTTTCAACTGGTTTGGTGTGGATTAATCTGGATAGGGATTTATCTAAATCACTGATTTTATTATGTCGGATGGTTGGGACTGGACAAGTCTGGACATAATTTGGCTCCTCAGGTAGGACTCGAATCATCAGTCAAACGTATTTTCAACAACATGCAGGTCAGCGGATGACACTTAAGACCATGCAAAGCAGTCGTAATCCGATAAACAGAGCGCGGATAGAGCGCGTTTTCTCTGCCTCTGTGCTGTAGGTTTCTCGCCTAAAATGACTCCTGCTCTCGCAATGACAAACGGGCGGATAATGGATATAGGAAATGAAGCGAACAACGTTCATTCTCGGTGCGGCATTCTCTGCGGCTGCTGGATTTCCCTTAGTTCGCGGACTCAGAGAACGTGTTGTCGATTTCATGCGCACTGACCGTCATTCGATTTAAGAAGTGTTTCTCCAATCTGGACAAGACTTCAAGGACGGCCAGTTTGCCGAAGGCATCAACCGAGTGGACCCGGACTCGCAGCTTGGTTTCGAGGAGTTATTAAACGAGCTACAGAACGCCTGTAAGGACCACCTATGAAGACTTTGTTTTCCCAAAAAATCAATTAGATAAGAAAACTGACACCCCGAATCGGCGTGACCCACATCACAGTCGACGATTTTATTTGAGGAATACGTTGCAATCAGCAAAGCGAAAAGATAGTAGTCTCGGTAGCGCGCATGATACGGGACATTTCCAAAGCCGTGCTTGATCGACCGTTCGCTCGCTACATGACGGCAATCGTTGTAGTTGCCGCGTCGTTTTTGCTGAGATACTTCCTGGTGCAGGGCCTCGGCCTGGCCATGCCGACGTTCATCACCTTCTATCCAGGAATCATGTTGGTTGCCGTTCTTGCCGGCCTCTGGCCGGGGCTATTGGCTACAGCTCTGGCGGTACTGGCAGTGGACTACCTGATTCTGCCACCATTCGGAAGTCTTGCCATCGCTAAGACCTCGGATGCCGTTGCCCTGGTTTTGTTTGCCACGATGGGCATATTGATCAGCCTGCTGGCCGAAGGCTACCGGCGCAGCCTGCTGTCTATTGCGGCTTATAAAGAGGAGCAGGCGCTGTGGGTGAGCAACGAAAAACTGGATGTGGCATTGGCCAGCATGACCGACGCCGTGTTCATATCCGACGCCAAGGGCCAATTCATCCAATTCAACGATGCCTTTGCCTCGTTTCACAGGTTCAGGAACAAGTCCGAGTGCGCCAGGACGCTAACCGAATATCCAGAATTCCTTGAAGTGTCGATGGCCGATGGACAATTGGCTCCGCTGGAGATGTGGGCGGTTCCGAGGGCGCTGCGGGGAGAAACTGCTGCCAACGAGGAATACCGCCTGCGCCGCAAGGATACGGGCGAGACGTGGATCGGGAGCTACAGCTTTGGTCCTGTCCGAGACCATGAGGGCGCAATCATCGGGTCGGTGGTGGTGGGCCGTGACATCACTGAGCAAAAGAGAGCCGAAGAAGCGCTCCGCAAGAGCGAGACGCTCTATCGCGGCCTGTTCGACTCGATGGATGAAGGGTTCTGCATCATCGAGATGATCTTCGACGCGGAGGGCAAGGCCGCCGACTACCGATTCCTGGAGATTAACGCGGCGTTTGAAAGGCAGACTGGGCTGCACGAGGCAGCGGGGAAGCGGATGCGCGAGCTTGCCCCGACTCATGAGGAGTATTGGTTCGAGATCTATGGGAAGATCGCACTCACTGGCGAGCCGGCGCATTTCCTCAACGAAGCCAACGCATTGAAATGCTACTACGAGGTTAGCGCCTATCGCGTCGGCGAGCCGGAGCTTAGGCAGGTTGCAATTGTCTTTAACGACATCAGCGCGCGCCTGCACACCGAGGAGGCTCTGAAGCTGAGCATGGAGCAGCTCCAGATCTTCGTCGAGCATGCGCCCGCGTCGTTGGCGATGTTTGACCTGGACATGCGCTATATCTGCGCCAGCCGACGCTGGTCCGCCGACTATGGACTGGGAGACCGGGACCTGCGCGGCGTGTCGCACTACGACATCTTTCCGGAGATTCCGGGGCGCTGGAAGGAGGCGCATCGGCGCGCGCGGGCTGGCGAAGTGGTGCAGGGGGAGGATGATTCCTTTGTTCGGGCCGACGGTTCCCTGCAACGATTACGGTGGGAGATTCATCCATGGCACGAACCTTCCGGAGGGGTAGGGGGTATCGTCGTCTTCACGGAAGACATCACGGAGCGCAAGCGTGCGGAAGCGCACATCCGACGGCTCAGCAGGATCTATGCCGTTCTCAGTGACATCAACGAGACCATCGTGCGCGAGAAAGATTCCCAGGCGATGTTCGAAGCTGCCTGCCGCATCGCCGTGGAAAAGGGACAATTCCGCATGGCGTGGATCGGGATGGCCGATCCCACAATGCAAGTGCTACATCCAATTGCATCTAGCGGCTTGGTTGATGGTTATCTCGACGGTGCGGAGATCGACCTGCGGGACGCGGACCGTCCCAACAGGCTGCCGGCACGATCTTTTCATTCCAGACAATACGCAATCAGCAATGACATCCAAAACGATCAAGACTATTTGCCTTGGCGTGACGAGGCACTTCGGCGTGGCTATCGGTCAGCGGGGAGCTTTCCTCTGAAGGTAGATGGCCGAGTTGTTGGGACCTTCAACCTATACGCCAGTATGCCGGGATTCTTCGAAGGCGACGAGTTGCCACTGCTGACCAAGATGGCAATGGACATTTCGTTCGCGCTGGAGGTCTACCAGCTTGAAGAGCGGCGGTTGAAGGCGGAAGAACACGTTAAGCAACTCAACCGCTTGTATTCCGTTTTGAGCGACGTGAACCAGACCATCGTTCGGGAGAAGGATTCCCAGGTGATGCTGGAAACCGCTTGTCGCATCGCGGTGGAAAAGGGAAAGCTCCAGATGGCTTGGATTGGGATGGTGGACCCAGTCACGAAGCTACTGGAACCAGTTGCCTGCAGCGGAGTGGTCGAGGGCTTTCTGGATCTGGGCAAGATCAGTGTGCAGGACCCTGACCACGCCAGCAGGCCGGCGGTGCGCTGCATTGCATCCGGAAAACATGCCATCTGCAACGACATCGAGCAAGAGATTGCCTTTCGGCCATTGCAGGAAGAAGCGTTGCGCAGGGGATATTGGTCGTGGGGGGGCTTCCCGCTCAAAGTCGATGGCCAGACCGTCGGCGCCTTCATCCTGTATGCAAATGAGAAAGGGTTCTTTGAGGGCGACGATGTCTCCTTGCTGGACGAAATGGCGATGGACATCTCCTTCGCACTTGAAGTCGCACGGAATGAAAAGAACCGGACGCGCGCCGAACAACACGTCCGGCAGCTCGTCCGCGTCTATGCGGTCCTGAGCGATATCAACGAGACCATCGTGCGCGAGAAAGATTCCCAGGCGATGCTCGAAGCCGCCTGCCGCATCGCGGTGGACAAGGGACAATTCCTCATGGCGTGGGTCGGCATGGCCGATCCCGCGGCGCACATGCTTCGTCCAATCGCATCCAGTGGCAAGGTCGGCGATTACCTTGACCACGTCCAACTCGATTTCCTGGACCCGGCCCGCTCCGCCGGACCCTCGGCGCGATGCTTCCTTTCCGGAGAACACGCCGTCTGCAATGCAATCGAGCAAGACCCTCTCTTTGCCCCATGGAGAGACGACGCGCTCAGAATGGGCTATCGGTCGCATGCATCCTTTCCGCTCAAGGTGGACGCGCAGGTCGTTGGCATTTTCAGTCTTTATTCAAGCCAGCTGGCGTTTTTCGACGAAGACGAAATCAAGCTGCTGGACGAGCTGGCGATGGACATCGGTTTCGCGCTTGAAGTGAACCACCGCGAAGAGGATCGAAGAAAAGCGGAAGAGGAACTGCGCTGGCGAACGGCCTTCTTTGAAGCGCAGGTTGACTCGGCGCAGGACGGTGTATTGGTCGTCGACGGCAAGGGCAAGAAGATACTCCAGAACCAGCGACTGAATGAGCTACTGAAGCTCCCGCGGGACGTTTTTGAAAACCCGGATTTTGCCGAGCGGATTCAGTTCCTCGCCGGATGGGTGAAGAACCCTGACCAGTTCTTCGAGAAGGTCCAATTCCTGATTTCTCATCCGGAAGAAATAAGCCGGGACGTAGTTGAATTGCTCGACGGTACGATCCTGGAGCGATTCTCGTCGCCCGTCATCGACAAGGCGCAAAACCATTATGGCAGAATCTGGACCTTCCGCGACATCACGGAGCGGCGGCAACTGGAGGAGCAATTCCGCCAGTCGCAGAAGATGGAGGCGGTGGGCCAGTTGACCGGAGGAATCGCCCACGATTTCAATAATCTGCTGACCGTGATCCTGGGTTGTTCTGAATTCATCGGCGAGGAAGCCAAAGGGAACCCGCGCTTGAGCAAGATGGCGAAGATGATTCTGGATGCGGCGCAGCGCGGCGCGGACCTGACGCACCGCATGCTGGCCTTTGCGCGGCGCCAGGCGCTGCAGCCGAAGCCGATCGACATCCATCGTATGGTCGCGAATATGGAGAGTATTCTTCGCCGCACCTTGAGCGCGGATATCGATCTGGAAGTGATCCAGAGCCGAGAGGATTGCACGGCGCTCGTTGACCTGACGCAGTTGGAGAACGCACTGCTGAACCTTTGCGTGAATGCCCGGGACGCCATGCCTGCAGGCGGGAAATTGATCGTCGAGACCGGTATCGCCACCCTGGATTCCAGCTATGCGGAACAGAACGCCGAAGTCACGCCGGGACAGTACATTCTGATTTCAGTCTCTGACACGGGCAGTGGCATCAGCCCGGAAAACCTGGACCGCGTCTTCGATCCATTCTTCACCACCAAGGAAGTTGGCAAGGGGACGGGCCTGGGGTTAAGCATGGTGTATGGATTTGTAAAGCAATCGCAGGGCCATGTGAAGATTTACTCAGAGCCCGGGAAAGGCACATCGGTAAAGCTATATCTTCCCAAGGCTGACCAGGAAAGCGAACCCTCCAATCAGGAAGCAATCCTGATTGCCGATCTTCATGGCTCGGAGGTTATTCTTCTGGTGGAAGACAATGCTCCGGTGCGGGAGTTTGCCAGGACCCAGCTGCTCCATCTCGGGTACCAGGTCCTGGAAGCTGCGAATGGCAAGGACGCATTGCCGATTCTCAGGGAGCATCCGGAGATCGGACTTCTGTTTACCGATGTGGTGATGTCGGGCGGCTTGAACGGCCGCGAACTGGCTCTGGAAGCACGCAAGCTTCACCCGGCGTTGAAGGTGTTGTTCTGCTCCGGGTATGCAGAGAGCGCGATTCTTTACGTGGGGCTTCTGGACGAGCATGTACAGTTGCTGAACAAGCCCTATTCCCGGCTGCAACTGGCGAAAAGAATCCGCGGAATGCTGACGGCAAGCCCGTCCGCGCCTGTAGAAGAGGAACGCAATGGCTAACCGGAGCATTCTCATCCTGGACGATGACGCGGCTGTCGGTCAGACCATCCAATGGATTGCGGAGAGCCTCGGCTTTGAAGCGGAGTTTGTGATCCGTCCGGAAGAGTTCTTCCAGCGATTGGATCGGATGTGTCCTGACATAATTACCATCGATCTGGTGATGCCGGAGTTGGATGGCGTTGAGATCATGCGCCTGTTGGCGGAGCGCAAGTGCCGGGCGAAGATCGTCGTCTCCAGCGGCATGGGCAGCAGGGTGCTGGAAGCCGCGCAGCGCTCGGCTCTGGAGCACGGGTTGAGCATCTTGGGGGTCATTTCCAAGCCAATTTCCAAAGAGGCTCTGCACTTGCTGGTTGGCGATGGAAGCGAATGCGATCAGCTGCCATGGATAGAGGAGCAATCTGCATACGGTGAAGTATTTGAAATTACTCGGCAGGATTTGCAGAACGCTCTGGATCGCCATGAATTTATATTGGCCTACCAGCCAAAAATCGAATGCCGGAGCGGCCTGACGGTCGGGTTTGAAGCACTGGTTCGCTGGAAACATCCCGACAGGGGAATCGTGATGCCCAACGACTTTATTCCGCTCGCGGAAAATGCCGGGCTGATCGATCCCCTGACGGAGCAGATTTTCGAGCAAAGCCTGGAATGGTTCTCCCAGTCCTTTCCGCAATCCAATCCAAAATTGTCGTTGAATATTTCCGCGAAAAGCCTCGTGGATATTCAGATGGCCGATAACCTTTCCGCCCTGTGCCAACGCTTTCAGATTGATACGGAGCGTGTCGTCCTGGAATTGACAGAGACCAGCGCGATGGTGGATCCAATCCTTTCTCTGGACTTGTTGACAAGATTGCGCGTGAAGGGCTTTCACCTTTCGATCGACGACTTCGGCACCGGATTTTCCTCGATGGTGCAGCTGGTACGACTGCCTTTCTCGGAGATCAAGGTGGATAGGTCGTTTGTCATGCAGGCACCGCACTCCAGCGAGTCGCGTAGCGTCATCAAATCGATCGTCGAGCTTGGCCACAGCCTCGGCCTGCTGGTCACGGCGGAGGGCGTTGAAAACCTTAAAACACTCGACTACCTGAATAGCCTGGGGTGCGATCTTGCTCAGGGATATTTCATCGCGCGCCCCATGCCGGGAGAAGCCGCCTGCAACTGGGTGGAGCAGAGGAAGCAAGGAATATCCGCTTGATGGATGGGACCCACGCGGAAGGCCATCTTTCTTTTCCCTGTTCCAAGGCCATGCGGTCGTTGAGCAGGTCTTTCGCCCCCAGCTCGGTATCCGCGTGGATCAGCACCCGGTCAGCGGTCTGCCCCAGGCTGGAATGGCTCGTGACCGCGTACCCGTCTTGCCGTAGCCTGTGACGGCCATCGCAAATCCCTTGCTAGCCTCCTTTTCTCCCTCCCTTTCCCACGGTTACCGGCCCCCTTTTTCATGGCTGGGCATTTTGAAGTTGCTGCGCGATGCCCGATATGCGGCCTGCCGGAATTGAGCAACCCGGTCGACGATCTCTTGAAGAGCTTAGCTTCGATCACCGCGTGTGCTTTTTCACGGGCGAGAACGGCACTGGCAAATCGACGCTGCTAGAAGCGATAGCCGTCCATTACGGCTTTGGGCGCGAAGGGGGCACACGCAGCTTCGCGAATGACTCAACAGAGAGCAATCATTCCATTGATCCGCTCGTAAAGGCTCTTCGTCTTTCGTTCGATAAGCGCACCGGTGCCGGATACTACCTCAGGACCGAAAGCTTCTTCAATGCCGCTTCCTATATCGACGAGATCGGTGTGACAGAGTTTTATGGCTACAAAAGCCTTCACTCCCGATCTCATGGCGAGACATTCCATATCCTTTTGGAATTGAAGTTTCAACGAAACCGTCTATTTCTGCTGGATGAGCCTGAAGCTGCTCTGTCATCCCAGCGCCAGTTCTCGCTCCTCGTACTGCTCAATGACGTGCATCGGAAACACAGAGACCCACAGTTCATAATCTCTACTCACTCACCGATCTTGCTGGGGTTCCCGGACGCCCAAATCATGTCATTCGACGCAGAGAAGCTTCAACGGATTGCGTAGGATCAAACAGTCCCGTTCACGCTTGTGAAGCGATTCTTGAACGATTCGGATCGTTTTCTCAAGAAATTGTTTAATGAGCCTTCAATGTTGTTCGACAGCCCCGCTAGGGACCAGCACGACTAGATGCGGCTTAGTGGTCGGATCACCGCCTGACCGGGAATAATAAGTTGATTCACATATACGGGAGGAATTGCCAGAGCTGAAACTGCCAGCATCAGCGCTGTGTGTTGATCCGGTACGTTGTTCGCGAGTCGCTGATTGGCAGTTGAGGTAGTGGCGGGTGGGTGGTTGAGTTGGTCTCCGGTCGTCAAAGACGATGATCGAAAGCCTCGACCGGGTCGTCTCTTCTTGGATCTTCGAGAGGAGTCTTTCTTCGTAGAATGTGTGAACGGTTGCGCGAATCCTTGCTTCCTCCAGTTCTACCTGTGTGCCTAATTCAGACAAGAATTGCTTGTCATTCACCCAACCCAGGGTGCCGCTCTCCTGCACGCTCCAGGGCATCTGCTTGTCGCTGATGTGGAGCATCTCGGCAAGCAGATGAGGGCTTAGTCATCGATCAACTTAAGGACCCCTACGACGGGATGCTGCGCAGCGAAGCGGCTGGTGCCTTGAGCGAGATCGACGATCCCAGCGCCATCGGCCCGATCATCGATTTGTTGAAAGGCCCGTCGTTCGGCGGGGCTCGGGAGGGGATCCCGAGTGTGCTGGTCAAGTTCGGTCCGCCAGTTGTGGAGCCGTTAATCGCGTTGCTGCACGACGAGAACAATCACGCGCGGTTGCTTGCGGCGCAGGCGCTGGGGCAGATGAAGGACCCGCGAGCAGAGAAGGCGTTGCTGGATGCATTGCACGAAGGGAACGCACCAGCAATTGCGGGCGCATCCTTGTACTTTGTTTTCCGTGGAGAGTCCGGCTCAGAGGATGCATTGATCGAGACGCTCAACCAGTATGGAGACGAGCAGATGGCGAACTTGTTCCTGAATTGCGGGAATCCAAAGCTGGAGGCGGCCGCGCGGGCGTGGGGACACAGACGGGGATGGGAAATGCAGCAGCAGGTGTATGGGCTGATGTGGGGACACGAACCAACTTCGTCCTCTCCGTGCGAACCGGACTTAGACGACTGAGCCGCGAAGGGTAACGGCGACTCCCACCAACACATCCGTCGTGAGCACGTTGGGAACCGTTGCGGTTACGGTGACTCACTGACATGGTTCGCTTTTTTGGAGATTAGGGATCAGAGATCGGCGACCCCAACCCATGGAATCTTGTTCAGAAGGCGAGGTTCGCGCACCTGCAATGCGGCGCTACCGCGGGATCGTGAGACATGGGGTTCACGTAGCACTCACCAAACACCGGTACCCGGGCCGTTTGTCCTGCAATCCAGCGAAGCACATAGCCTTCGGCGAGATCCGAAGATACGACAGAGGGCGCCGAGAGGGGGTACCCCGCGAAATTGGGCGAATTGTCCAACTACGCCCGAGCCGCCTGCACCGCGGTGGTGAAACTTCTACCGCGCTTCGGAAGTAAACGCACGCTGCCACTCATGGCCCAAAGTTTGAAGCTTTTCGATACCGCTGAATCAGCCGGGCGAATCTCCTTTGCGGATATCCGCGTCCCCACCGGGCCATCCTTCAGAATGTCTATCCGCCGTGCCACGTGGACGCCTCCGTAGGTCTCCACGCAAGCGGGCATGATCTCGAAGCCCTTGACGATATTCACAACCAGTCGATTCTGTTCGACTTGTAGCCGGAAAGCAACGAAGTGTGCTACATCACAGAAGCGGACATCTGATGATGTGGTACTGTCTTGTCCGGGAGAGCAACGATGGGAAAAAATGAACCTACGCCCTTCGCGGCTGGAAACGTTTCGCGCCGCAGTTTCATCCGTACCACCGCAATTGGCACTGCGTCCCTTCCGTTCCTGGAAGTTTTTGATCAGGACAATGCCTTCGCAGGAAGCGCCGATGCCAAGTCCCAGGTCTTCCGGGTGGACAACTGCCCGGTTCACGACGGCCGGAAGCGCCATGTCGGCATGGATGCCATGCTCCACCTGCTGTCCGCCAACGGCACCAAATTCTACAAGACCAGCCGGAACGGCACTTTGAGTGGCTCCCATGGCCTGATTGCCGCTGACGACGTGGTGATCCTCAAGGTCAATGCCCAGTGGAAATGCCGTGGCTGCACGAATACCGACTTGCTGCGCGGCCTGATTCAGCGCATCCTGCAGCACCCCGATGGCTTCAAGGGCGAGGTGGTGATCTTCGAGAACGGCCAGAACCGCCCCGCCGCTTTCGATGGCATCCACTCCGACACCAAGGAAACCGAATACGATCCCTTTCCGGAACTCGTCGGCAAGGTTATGGTCAACGCCGAGCGGCAGGATGTGACGACCATCAACTATCTTGTCGGGACCGTCTTCGCCGGCAAGCCGGTCAGTTCCTTCCTGATGGACCCGCATACCAACACCTGGATTGCCGACGACGACCACGCAACCAACGGCTACCGCCGGGTTGGCCAACCGGGAACGCATTGCGTTTCCTATCCTTGTTTTACAACTGCCAACGGCAACCGCATCGAACTGAAGGAGGGACGCTGGACCGGCTCGGCCTACGCCCAGAATCTCAAGCTCATTCATTGCGCAGTGCTCAAAGACCACAGTGACGATATCGGAATGACCGGTGCACTGAAGATTGTTTACGGCACGCTCTCCATGCGGGATGGCACGTCTGCCGAGCGCCACTATGTCGATCTCGGCTCGCAATGCGCCAAAATGTGGACCCAGGTACGGGTCCCAGACCTCAACATCCTGGACTGTATTTGGGTCAGCTACGGTGCTACGACTGTGAATGGGCAGAGTGTCAGCGGCTGCATCGGTTATCCACCCGGCCTCACAAGCCGCGAGAACATACTGCTGGCCGGTCACGATCCGGTGGCGATCGATTATCACGCGAACAAGCACATTCTGCTCCCGCTGGGTGGCGACAATGCCGCCAACCACGATCCCGATCACAACCCACGGTTGGTCAGCGTCTACAAGCAGGCGCAGGACACAATCAACGGTGCCGGCGGTATTCGCGGCCATAAAGTCCAGGGCGATGACTATAACATCCAATTGATAACCGCCGACGCGCGCAGCCAAGCCGCCGTTAAAGCGTGGGAGGCTTACGGATAGCCATCCTTATTGAATCCTGTATGGGGGGTACTTTCCCGGTTTTTCCGGAGAAGTACTCCCGCTGTTTTTTGGGGATGTGTCGTCGTTTGGCGCATTTCAATCCGAGCACCAATGTCGGCACGGGCTGTAGCTGTCATCCGACCGGCTGCGAATATCATTGCTCGACGCGCGTTCCTTTACATCCTGTCTAGCCAAGGGCGGCCAGTTGCACGCTCTTCAGCAATAAAGCCGTCAGGCGGGAAAGAGCACTTCGCGGACTTTACCCAAGCGGCATGTTCGTCGTTGAAACGCGCAGGGTTCCGGGAGCCCCGAGCCTCAATGGGCTGGCGGCCTCCGTCGCAGTTCAATGGTGATTTCCTAACGGCAAACAAGAAAAGGATTGGAACCGGGGAGCCAAACGAACCGTACCTGCGTCCTATCAATGTATCCTCAACAGGAAATTGAATCAGCGCCGGATCGCGTCGCGAAGATTGAAGACGCCGACCGGGGATAAGAACTGGCCAATGACGCCGAAATACTCTGCTCGCAAACCCCACGGAACACGAACTATTCTCCTTGGTTTGGCGCTTGAGTTTGCGGTGCTGGCGCCGATTCTGCTCGGGTTGATCAGCGCAAGCCCTCTCAGCGCACAAACTCCCGCAGCCGCAACGGCTCCGGACCTGACCGGAACATGGCAGGGCACACTCCACGTGGGTCAGGACCTGCGCACTGTGCTCAAGGTAAGCAAGGCGGATGGCGGTGGATACAAGGCTGACTTCTACAGCATCGACCAAGCACCCCAGCCCTTTCCCGTAACCAAAATTACGCTCGATGGCTCCGCCGTGAAATACAGCATCTCTGCTTTTGACCTGAAATACGAGGGCAAACTGAGTGCGGACGGGAAGACGATTGAGGGAACCTCGACACAGGCCGCAAATTCACTGCCACTGGTGTTCACCCGCGCCACGCCGGAGACCGAGTGGTCTATCCCCAAGCCTCCGCCGCCCGTTCCGCCGATGGCCGCAGATACAAACCCGAATTTCGAAGTTGCTACGATCAAGCCCAGCAAGCCGGGCGCGCAAGGCAAGGGGTTTACTTTCAGGGGCGGTCATTTCATGACCTTTAATACCGACCTGAATGACCTGATCGCCTTTGCATATGGTCTTCACCCCAAGCAGATCATCGACGCGCCGGCCTGGTTTGCCACCGATCTCTTTGACATCGAAGCCAAGCCTGACGCAGAAGGCCGGCCCAGCATGAAGCAAATGTCTGTGATGGCGCAAAAACTACTGGAGGACCGCTTCCAACTGAAGTTTCATCACGACAAGCGCGAGCTCTCCGTATACGTGATCAGCGTGGCCAGCGGCGGCCCGAAGATGACCAAGACCGCTTCTGCACCAACTGATACTCCGGCCTTTTTCTTCCGGGCCCTTGGGGACCTGACGGTGAGAAACCAGAACATGACCGATTTTGCCACCTGGATGCAGAATGGCGTGATGGACAGGCCGGTGGTGGATCAAACTGGGCTCACGGATCGCTATGATTTCCAGTTGAAGTGGACTCCGGACGAGTCGCAATTCGCAGCGTTTAGGGGAGTGGGCGCGGTGGTGCCGCCTCCGACCGATAGCGCAACCGCGCCGCCGTTACTCTATACCGCGATTACCGAGCAACTAGGGCTGAAGATGGGGCCTGCGAAGGTCCCCGTTGGCGTGATCGTAATCGACCACGCCGAGAAGCCTTCGGCGAACTAGCGACCGGGAGCAACTGGTGAGGCTTTGGACCACGATCAGGATCTCGATCATCTCTGCGCTGATGCTGCTTTGCGCCTCCAGCCTGGCGTCGGCCACTGAGTATCGCGGACAGGTCACCTTCGGTGGCTTTCCTGTTCCCGGCGCTACCGTCACGGCAACACAGGGGACGAAAAAGGTCAGCGTCGTCTCCGATCAGGGCGGCGTTTACACGTTCGATGATCTCGCCGACGGGCCGTGGAAGATCGAAATCGAGATGCAGTGCTTCGAGAAGTTCGCAGCGCAAGTGGCGGTCGCTCCGAACATGCCTCCAGGCAAGTGGGAGCTGACGTTGCTTCCAATCGATCAGCTCATGGCGCGCAGCAAACTCGCGCAGGCTCCTCCAACGCTGACTCCGGCTACGGGTGCACCAGCAGACGGTAAGAAGCCGGAGAACGCTGCCGCGGGCTCGGCTGACATTCCCAAGCCACCCGATGAGCAAAGTGAGCAGTCAAACGACGGCTTCCTGGTCAACGGCAGCGTCAACAACGCGGCCACCAGCCAATACTCACTCGACCGCGCTTTTGGCAATCGAAGACCGAATAGCAAGAGTCTCTACACGGGCGGATTTGCAGCCATCCTCAACAACTCTGTTCTCGATGCGCGGCCCTATTCGCTCACCGGCTTCGAAGCGCCCAAGACTCTGTACGATCGCGTTACGGCGATATTAACCGTCGGGGGCCCGATCAAGATTCCACATGTGCTGCCGCACGGTCCGAACTTTTTTGCCGTCTACCAATGGACGCGCGACCACAATGCGGCCACCGAGACCGGCTTGGTGCCAACCCAGGCAGAGCGCGCGGGAGATCTCTCCGGTTTGCTCAATCCGGCTGGCCACCCAATCGCCATCTACGACCCAGCCACGGGGCTCCCGTTCCAAGGAGGGGTTGTCCCGGTCAGTTCACAGGCGCAGGCGCTGCTGGCGCTCTACCCGCTGCCGAATATTACCGGCGCAACGGGCTATAACTTCCAGATGCCTGTGCTCAACAGCAGCCATCAAGATGTGCTGCAACTGCGCCTGGACAAGACACTAGGTCGCAGAGATCAGCTGTACGGCGGATTCAACCTGCAGAGCACGCAGGCCGGAAATGTGAACCTCTTCGGCTTTGTCGACGCGACTGACACGCTGGGCATCAATTCAAATATCAACTGGGCGCATCGTCTCAACCCGCAAGTCTTCTTGTATGCGAGCTATCGGTTCAGCCGGTTGAGAACGCTGGTGCGGCCGAACTTTGAGAATCGCGAGAATGTCTCGGGCGCGGCCGGTATCACCGGCAACGATCAGGACCCGGCCAACTGGGGTCCGCCAGCGCTGGGGTTTTCGAGCGGCATTGCAGGCCTCAGCGATGCCAACAGCTCCTTTGATCGCAACCGAACCGATGCCTTTTCCGCGTCGATGGGGATTTATCGTGGACGCCATAATGTGTCAGCAGGCGTAGACTTTCGCGAGCAACAGTACAACGACTTCTTTCAGCAGAATCCGCGGGGTGCATTTACCTTCACAGGCGCTGCAACTTCAGGCGCAGGCAGCACTGGCTCCGATCTTGCCGATTTTCTTGTCGGTGTGCCCGATACCAGCACCATCGCATACGGCAACGCGGACAAATACTTTCGCCAGCCCGTGTTCGATACCTACGCGACCGACGACTGGCGCATTCTGTCGATCCTCACCATCAACGCAGGCGCGCGCTGGGAGTATGGCGCGCCAATCACCGAACTTCATGGACGGCTCGTCAATCTTGACCTGACCCAGGATTTTGCCGCAGCCGCGCCAGTGGAGGGAAGCGATCCTGTCGGCCCACTAACGGGCACGCACTATCCCAGTTCGCTGATCCGCCCAGACCGCCGTGGAATTGAGCCGCGCATCGGCATCTCCTGGCGGCCTATCCCTGCATCTACCGTTGTGGTGCGCGCCGGCTACGGCATCTATCACGACACATCGGTTTATCTTGCGCCCGCGCTGCAACTCGCGCAGCAGGCGCCGCTCTCCACCAGTCTGAACGCCTCAAACAGTGCAGCTTGCCCGCTCACGCTGGCCAACGGCTTTGCGTCATGCTCTTCCGGCGACCAGGATAACTACGCGGTCGATCCCAACTTTCGCGTTGGATATGCGCAGACCTGGAATCTGGCCGTGCAGCGCGACCTTCCCTTCGCGCTGCAGATGACGGCGACCTACCTGGGCGTGAAGGGTACGCACGGAGTGCAGGAGATTCTGCCCAATACCTATCCAATTGGCGCGGAACCGCCTTGCCCTGGTTGTCCGGTGGACTTCGAGTATCGAACCTCGGGCGGCAACTCGACGCGCCAGTCCGGACAGGTGCAGCTGCGGCGCAGGCTCAAGGGAGGATTCACTGCTTCAGCGCTTTACACCTTTTCGAAATCGATTGACGACGACGCCGCGCTGGGCGGGCAGGGCCACGTTGGTGCCGCATCGCAGGGTCAGGCAGCGAGCGACCAGGCGCAGTCTGCATCGCCTTCCCTCGCCGTCGCGCAGAACTGGCTCAACCTGCGCGCCGAGCACTCGCTCTCCACCTTTGACCAGCGCCATCAGCTCAACCTTCAGGCGCAATACACCACCGGGCAGGGCGTGGATGGCGGAACCTTGATGACCGGCTGGCGCGGCAGGCTGCTCAAAGAGTGGACGTTGATGACCCAATTCAACCTCGGGACGGGGATGCCGGAGACGCCCGTCTATCTGGCTGCTGTTCCAGGCACAGGTTTCACGGGGACCATTCGGCCCAGCCTCACCGGCAAGTCGATCTACGCCACTAGTAACAGTCTCCATCTCAATCCCGCTGCGTATTCAGCTCCTGCCTTGGGCCAGTGGGGCACGGCAGGCCGGGATTCGCTCATCGGCCCCGGACCGTTCAACCTCGATAGCTCGTTTGAGCGCACCTTCAGGCCCAGCGGGAAGTTCAACCTGATTTTCCGCATCGACTCCACCAACACGCTCAATCACGCCGTATTCAGCGGCTGGGTTACGACGGTCAACAGTCAGCAGTTTGGCCTGCCCGCCGCTGCTAACCCCATGCGCAGCCTGCAAACCACTATCAGGCTGAGGTTCTAGCCATGCGCATCCTTGCATTCATCGTCGTTGCTCTCGCCGCCTCCCTCGCGGACGCGCAGCAGATTGGCCAGAACAAGCCGGCCGACGGGTCGCAAGGCTTCACGCTCTCGCTCAAAGTGCAGCTGGTGGTGGAAGCGGTTGTCGTCAAGGACAAGGATGGGAAGACTGTTCCCGGCCTGACAGCGAAAGACTTCACCGTGACCGAGGATGGAGTGCCGCAGACGGTTCGCATTTGCGAGCGCCAGAATCTGGTTGAGCAATCCGCGCCCTTGCCTGTAATCAGGCCAGGGACTGAGGACATCAAGATCTACAAGCATCTGGCGCACACGCAGATTGCACCGGAGACTGAAGACAGCGAGCGCTACAAGAATCGGCGTCTGCTGGCGCTTTACTTTGACATGTCGGCAATGTGGCCAGCCGACCAGATCCGCGCGCTCTCCGCCGCCAAGCAATTTGTCCGTACACAGATGACGACCGTCGACCTGGTGTCTATCCTCCGGTACCAAGGCGGCGCGGTCGATATCCTGCAGGACTTTACCGCCGACCGCAACAAGATCCTCAGTATCCTCGAGACGCTCGTCGTTGGTGAAGCCCAGGGCGAAAACGAAACCACCGACGACTCGAGCAGCACTGACACGGGCGCGGCATTCGGGCAGGACGACAGCGAGTTCAATGTCTTCAACACCGATCGTCAACTCTCCGCGCTTGAGACCGCGGCCAAGATGCTTGGCCAGTTGAATGAGAAGAAGTCGCTCATCTACTTCGCCAGCGGTCTGCGGCTCAACGGAGTTGATAATCAGGCGCAACTTCACGCGACAGTCGACTCCGCAATCAAGGCCAGCGTCAGCTTCTGGCCCATCGACGCGCGCGGCCTTGTTGCCCAGGCGCCGTTGGGCGACGCAACCCAGGGCTCGCAGGGCAACTCCGCCATCTACACGGGCGCCGCAGCCTCGGCAACTACGAACATCTTCCAGCAATCGCAGGACACGCTCTATGCACTGGCCGGAGACACGGGCGGCAAGGCGCTGTTCGACACTAACGACCTTGACCACGGCCTGGTGCTGGCGCAGGACTCCATCTCCGACTACTACCTGCTCGGCTACTACGCTACCAACACCGCCAAGAATGGCCACTTCCGCCGGGTCAAGATCACGCTCAATCAGAATTTGGATGCCAAATTGGACTATCACCAGGGCTACTACGCTGACAAGGAGTTCAGCCACTTCACCACTGTCGATAAGGAGCGCCAACTTGAAGATGCGCTGATGCTTGAGGATCCCATCACTGAACTTTCCATCGCCATGGAGATCGATTACTTCCAACTCAATCGCGCCGAGTACTTCATCCCTATAATCGTCAAGATTCCCGGCCGCGAGCTTGCGCTGGCCAAGCGCGGCGGCGCTGAGCACACGCTCATTGACTTTGTGGGAGAGATCAAGGATCTCAGCGGCGGCATGACTGTGAGCAACGTGCGCGACAGCGTGAACATCAAACTCTCTGACGCAACGGCTGCCGAACTCGCCCATCGGCCCATTGAGTACGACACCGGCTTCACGCTGTTGCCCGGCAAGTACAGAATCAAATTCCTGGCCCGTGACGACGAGACGGGTCGCATCGGAACCTACGAGACGACCTTCACCATTCCCAACCTCAATAAGGAAGACAAGCGCGTTCCAATCAGCTCCGTGGTGCTTAGCAGCCAGCGTGTGGAGCAGAGAGACACGCTCTTCGACGCTGCCAAGGCGAAAGAGAGGGAGAAAGAGGACAGCGTAAACCCGCTCGTGCAGGATGGAAAGAAGATCATCCCCAGCGTGACACGCGTCTTCAACACAGCTCGCCCCATGTTCGTCTACCTGCAGGCCTACAAAGCGCCGCCTGCCACAACGAACGCAAAGCCCAGCGCGCCGCCGCAACCACTATTTGCCTTCGTCAGCCTCTATCTCGCCGGCCAGAAGGTACTGGAGACGCCGCCCACAGCCATCCAGCCCAATCAAGCGAGCCGGCTCGGTATAACTCCGCTCAACTTCAGCGTCGCACTCGATCGCCTTCTGCCCGGAACCTACGATTGCCAGGTCACAGTAATTGATTCATTTAACCAGAAAACCAACTACTGGCGTGCGCCTGTCCTCTTGGTTCGGTAGAGGGCTGCTACAAGATTCCGTGAAATCAAGCGCTCGACGGCTTTACTTTCAAATCCATCTGCGTAGTTGTAAACCGAAGGCGGCGAATTGTGAGATGGCATGCCTTGCGCCGCACGACCTGCGCCGACCAGTGCCTGCCCGTGCCATGAGACCGGCAACGTTGAGCGTGCAGTCGGAGTCGCCCTGGATGCAGGTGTCCCAATTGCGCCCAGCGTAATGTCGTGAAAAGCTGCCGGTTTTTGCTGGGCGAGCGGATAGAGCACTGTGTTGGCCTGTCCCTGGCGACCGTATTTCTGATCGACCGGTAGCATGACCGCTGCCATGGCGGGCGCGGAGGCCAAGGTGCCCCCAACAATATCGACGCCGATGTTGCCGCTTGCATCGGGCGTGCAGGAAACTGAAACACGCCTGCCCGCATCAGTCTCCATTTTGAATCGCGCATGTCAAGGGCAAAGCAAGGTAAGCCACAGACCCACGCAGGACTGGGAGTCTGTGGCTTATCTCTCTTTTAAGCACACATTCAACACGGAGCTACTCAAGCAACCTGTTGAATTGCATTCAAACCGCCGCGAGTTCGTCGACCCAGTAGCCTTCACGATTGTAGTGCCCATACAAGCCTGTTTCGTAATCCCGTGTGAGCAAAGACTCGTCGGTGTATTCCGGCGCGGCCTTGATAGTCTCGCGAGATAAGCCGATTGCGACTTCCCGTTCTTCCCAACTCACGTTCTCGATCCACTTTGGTGAAATCAGTACCTTTTTCCCAGGCCACCAGTTCTTTGTCGCCACAACAAGGTAACGAATTGCCCAAGTCTCGTCATCAATGATGAAGTCATCGACATGACCAATCTCGCCGTCAGTCGCACTGAGATGGTAGCCCGTCACCTCGTGGGTACTGCGAAGGTGGCGATCCCCTCTCACAGGTTCGGAGGCTATCGAGCCCCATCTTGTTCGATCTCGCGAAAGGCACGAATAGCCTCCCCACATGTATGGACCACCCCAATAATCTGGATAGCCGTAATACCCGTTGTAGGAGGTCTCATATTGGCGGGAGACCGGCTCATCCATGTCAATGGATGGACTCTCCTCGATCTGCTTCCTGTTTAATAGAACGAACACCTTCTCTTCAGCAGTATTGACACCGTCCAGTGAGTAAGGTGAGATCAATACCTTCCTGCCGCTAAGCCAGGTTGCTGTATTTGCGACAAGGTAACGAATTGCCCAATACTGGTCGTCGAAGAAGAACTCGCTGGCCGACCCTATGTCTCCATCGAGGCTTTTGAGTGAGTAACCCTTCAGAGCCTTTGCTTTGATTAACATCACATCTCCTTTGTATTTACTCTTTCATTGAGCGGTTAACGGCAGCCTGCACATACCGTGCCGCGAAAGAGCAGGTTCCACAAACTCCCTTTGGAGTCCACCACAGTCGCAGCGCAGTCAGGCCGCTTCTTAGACGAGTACGGCTTGGCCATAAACCGCATAATGGCTTTGTTCGGTGCCGGCAATGATGTCCTTGGCCTTCTCTACCTCTTCAGGTGTTCCGTGGACGACGAGCACGTATTTGTCGGTCTTCAAGGCGACATCGTACTTCAGTACGCTGTCTTTTGGGATGCCGATACTAACCAGGCCTGCACCAATCGCGCTTACGCCCCCAAGAACAACTGCGCCTTCGAGGCCAGCTACAATCCAGGCTACAATTGGACCGGCGGCAAGAATCGGTCCGAGTCCCGGTATGAAAAACAGACCCGATCCGAACAGCAACCCCCAGAACCCACCCCAGAACGCTCCTACCCCACCCCAATACTTCATGCGATCGCCGGCAGTGTAATAGCCGACGACATGTTCCTCCGTGTGGGTATCTCTTCCTACAATCGACAGGCTCTTCATATCGACACCCGCCTCCTGGAGTTCCTTGACAGCATGCTCAGCTTGTTCGTGAGTGTCATAGATTGCCGCTACCGAGTTTTTCGAGTTCATTTCGATCTCCTTTTCCGTCGTTGATTTGCCTTAAGTTTGTGCGGTTCCTCTCCGGTGCGATAGATTCCGAAGGCTTGTGCGACCGCGAAAACCCTGATTGAGGCAGACCTCACACCTTCTCAACTGGCACATGACGATCCGCAGCAAATCCGTGGATCATTTACCCGGTGAGTCTTTCAGTTTTGAAGGCAGCGTACTGAGCAATTGCGCACACGGATCAGAGCGCAGCCCAATCCGGATTCAGACAGCTACTGCCTTGAGCGTCCCGCTTTTCGATGCGATGCAATCCAGAAGATCGTTCCATGACTTGGCGAACGATTCGACGCCGTCTCCTAGCAACTGAGCAGCCAAAGTGTCAGTATCAATACCAGCCTTGGCAAATTCCGCGAGAACCTTATTGCTATCCTCAGGCAGAGCCTCGCCGAATTCCGCATGTGCTGCGAGGGCTTTCAGCGTAGCCTCGGGCATTGTGTTGATGGTGAAGGGTAACGCGAGCGCCTCGACGTACAAGATGTTGGAAGCATGCGGATCCTTTGTTCCAGTGCTTGCCCAGAGAAGTCGCTGAGACCGGGCTCCTGCGTTCAGGATGCGCTGCCACCGCGAAGAATCAAGGAGCGCGCGGTACTTCTCATAAGCGTCCCTGGCGATGGCGATGCCAAGCTGGTTGCGCAATGAAGTCGGCGACCGCTCTGCGACTGCCACGTCCCAACGGCTAACGAAGAGCGAGGCCACGGAGCCGACATCGGGATTCAGCCCGGCAGCAATTCGCCTTTCAATACCACGCAAGTAAGCTTCTGCCGCAGCGACATATTGTTCGCCCGAGAACAGCAGGGTTACGTTGACCGGGATACCAGCGAAGACTGCCTCCTCAATGGCTGGAAGCCCCTCGCTGGTACCGGGAATCTTGATGAAAAGATTGGGCCGCGCCGCGCGGCTGTGGAGAGCTTTGGCTGCGGCGAGAGTACCGGTCGTGTTATGCGCCAGCAGGGGCGATACCTCCAGGGAGACCCAGCCATCCACCCCGTCGGTTCGGTCGTATATAGGCCGGAAGAGATCGGCCGCCTGTCTCAGATCCTCGAGAGCCAACTCGAAGAACAGCACTTCGCCTGACTTGCCTTCATCTAATTTCCGGCGGATGACATCGTCGTAATCGTTGCTGTTCTTGATGGCGTGATCGAAGATGGTCGGATTCGAAGTGAGGCCCGTCACCGAAAGCTCTCGAATGTAGCTCAACAGTGTTCCGCTTGCAAGCAGACGATGTGTAATGTTATCGAGCCAAATGCTCTGACCAATTTCATGCAATTTCTCGGTCGTTCGATTCATTTCATTCCTCTTGGAAAACACGTCACTCCACTACTGGTTGGATTTCAAGTGCACTCACTTTGTCGACTCTGCGCTGGTGACGGATACCGCGCACAAACTCTCGAATCACAATTGAGTCAGGTTCGAGCCACGCTACATCTTGAGTCCTATATCGCTGCATTCCGGATGTTTGCACTGGCACGGTGTCTGTGGACTCTTCTTTGCGTCTGCACATGTTGGACTGTAATGCTTCTTGCCGCTCGCGGCTTGGCAGTTACAGCCGGGGTGTTCGCATTTTTGCGTGCTGGTCATAAACGCTCCTCTTGCCCAAGCATGCCCACGACCTTTTGAGGGCTCTGTTGTTTAGAACATGATCCGCATTCTCATCCCGAGCAATGCGGTGGTATAGGCTCTGCTGGCATACGTGGGGTGGTTTGAAACCTCCAGGTCCGGGCCAAGGTCAACACTCTTTGTCAAGCGAAGCCGGTAAAACGTCTCCATGACGCTCTCGTGATGTTCTGCGCCGAAACTCGGCTCAGAGTGAATGAATGAAATGCCGAACATATCTCCGCGCCTTCCAAAAGGCTTCACCTGGTCCAGGCCGAGCTCTTCCACTTGCTTGATCGAGCTACCCGTATTCGACGCAAAGCCAAATCTCCCAAAGGGCGTCCAACCACTGCGCAATTCATGCTCGAAGCCGATTCCCCCGCCCATGCCGCTGCCGAGAGTAGCCGTGTCGTCCCGCCAGAAGTTCATCCGATAGTCTCTGAACTGCTTTCCAGGTGAACCGCCCAGCCAACCGAGTTCGATGGACTCCATGTACTTGCGATCAGCCAGTGTTTTGAGGTTCCCTTGCGGTGAGCCTTCGGTATCGATGACCAGTGCATGAACGTAAACATGCTGGGTGGCCTGGAGTTCAACCGCCGCGCCGCCGGCATAAGCTCCATCGGAGGCAAACGTCAGGTTGCCGTCGCTTCCCCCATTCAGGAACTGCGCGCGCTCGTCATTGTTGAACATGCTCAGACTGATGTATTCGTTTGGATGGATCTTGCCGATGTAGAGTGAGAGCCTTTCATTGAAGAGATCCTGACGCCAGTAGAGAATATTCACCATAATCGGCTCTTGCGGACCCTCGCCCTGCAAGCAGTTCAGGGTCAGGGCCGACCCGATGCTGTCGCTAAGATTGAACTGCTGGCTGATACCGATGTTTGTTCCCGATCTCATCAGAAGGCCGATTGTCCCAGCATTGCTCTCATGGTCATATACCTTCCAGGCTGCCGTGAAATCAGCCCTGCCGCTGGTTTGATCGTGCCGCACGCCATCCGGCGTGGCTGTCGCGTATTGACTCAGGAAAGTGTAGATCTCGCCGATTTTGAGTCGCGCTGACTTATTAATCCTGTCAGTGAGTCTTTCAAACGGGCCAAAGAATATCCCAAACGGATCAGTCTTGAGAATCGGGTCCGCCGGAACCTTCGACAACGCGACAGCGTCCCAATCGAGTTCCTGGCAAAGATCATCAGGTACCTGCACCAAGTTTGCATACGTTGCAGGTTCACCGGCCTGCATGCTCTGCTGGGCGGAGCCAGAACCGGCGTCTTTGTTCTGGGCGGCAGCAGCAACGCCAAATGCAACAAACACCAGCAGCGGCAACGTTCTCATTGCGATTCCCCACAGGTCCCGATCTATCCGGCTGCTGGATTGTGCGAATAATGACAATGCCGGGCAGGCCATGACCCTAAGCACTGGTCGAACTGAGCTGAATTCCCGCTGGTTTCTTATGCCAGACGGCCTCGATCTCCTCGAGAGAGCGCCCTTTCGTTTCCGGCACAAGATAGTAGGAGAAGAGCCACGAACCTATCGCAAGTAGGCCATAGAGCCAAAAGGTCAGACTTGGTCCGAGCAGTTTTAGCAGCGACAGGAAGGTGAGCGAAACCGCAAAGTTGGCAAGCCAGTTTGTCCCGGCCGCGATGCCTGCGGCCAGACCGCGAATCTTCAGCGGATAAATCTCGGCAATGAGCAACCAGAAGATCGGTCCCAGGCTGATGGCGAACGAAGCCACGTAGAACATAAGAATAACCACGGCAAGCCCGGCAAACTCGCCGCCTTTCGAATGATGAAAGATGTATCCCAGCGCGCCGAGACTGACGATCATTCCGGCGATGCCTGTCAACAGCAGGGGGCGCCGGCCTACTCGATCGATAAGCCACATAGAAACCAAAGTCATCACCACATTCACCGTACCGATGCCCGCCGTGGCAAGAATCGACCCTTGAATCGAGGAGATTCCAGCGGTGCGAATGATATAGGGTGCGTAGTAGATGATGGTGTTGATTCCAGTGACCTGCTGGAAGACTGCCAGGCCGATACCGATCATCAAGGCCGGTCGGACAGCCGGCAGGAGCAAGTCGGAGATGTGTCCGCGAAGTGCCGTTTCCTGAGATGCTGTACTGATTTCCTGGAATTCCTTCTCTACGTCTTCAGTGCCGCGAATCTTGACCAACACTGTGCGGGCAAGATCGAAGTGTCCATGCCGGGCGAGGAACCGAGGGGTCTCAGGCAGGAACAGCATGCCCGCTCCAAGCAGCGCGCCAGGAATCACAGCCAGACCCAGCATCCATCTCCAGGCAGCCGAAGGCGTGAAAACATAGTCTGCAACATATGCGGCGAGGATTCCGACGGTAATCGCCAATTGAAAGAGTGACACCTGCCAGCCTCGAGCCTTGGCAGGGGATATCTCAGAGATATAAAGAGGAACGACAGAACTCGCAAGTCCGATCCCCATGCCCACGAAGACTCGCCCAAGGATGAGTATCTGTATGGAGCCCGCGGCAGCACATACCAATGCTCCCGCAATGAAGACGACCGAAGTGATGAGCAACATCTTCCGGCGCCCGAATCGATCCGAGAGGCTGCCTCCGGTGATCGCAAGAACAGCCGCACCAACCAGAACCGAGCTGACAGCAAGTTCCTGCTGGAAGATGGACAGTCCAAAAGTTCTCTTGATGAAAATGAGCGCGCCAGAGATCACTCCGGTGTCATATCCAAACAGCAAGCCGCCAATGGCAGCGAAAACTGCGGCGATGTAGACATATCTCTGGCTAGCGGCTGGAGCTTTAGTGGAGGGGTTGGTTACAAGAAGTTCAACAGCAGTTGCATTCATCTTGCACATTCTTTCCGAATTTCCCAGTGCTGATTCATCAAAGCGCTGGTCGAGCTATCGGCATTCTGAGGGCCGGAGTCATACACCGCATCTGTTTTGTGACCAATTGGCTGAATAAAATGCATTCACACGCGCTCACAAACGTGCGGAGTTCGGGAGTCGCATTTAGTGTCGGCAGCGGGCTAAGAATATTCACGCGATCTTCGAACATCCAATGTCATGGCGAGACCAGAATTTCATCTTCACACTTTCCTATCTGCTCCTTTTTGCACATGCATTTCTCGTGCTTGCGCCAGTGCACACATTACCTGCTGACCGCTGTGCGAACGATAACGACGGAACACCCGGCTCGATGGGCGACGGACTCCGCAACGCTGCCCAGCAAGAGGTCGTGGATGCTCCTTTTTCCGTGCGAACCGACCGTTATGAGATCGGCATGCCATTCGGCTGCTCTGCCGAGAATTGCCCCAATTACGTCTCCGATCAGAATCTCGGATTGAGCAGTAAATCCAGATCTACGCAGTTCGCCCGCAATCTGCTCAACCAATAAGCGAGCCGATGGCTTCAATTCTTCCAACTCAGGAGCATAGTCCTGGGCCATCTCAGGCGGAGGCGCTGGCTCAACTGGCTGCAGCACATGTAAAACCAGAACTTCGGTATTCTCATGGCGAATCCAGGTTTTGACAGCGCGAATCACGTTTTCAGAAGACGCTGAATCTTCAACTGGTACAGCACTCTCATGACTTCTCTTCTTTCACTTGCAAAGGGCCGCGCGACCGAGTGACGGTAGACGAAGACAGAAGCAATTCTTGCGGTATTGTCTGTCGACGTGGCGCCTTTCAAAACTGGCCATATTCTCTCGCGTTGCGTGGCGACTATCGAACAGACCAGCTCAAGAATGCAGGGCACTATTGCTCATCAGAGAGATTTGCTATGTCTGTGCCGTGATTCACCATAGCTACCAGAAGAACATCTGGCCACTGGACCGGAACTGTGCAAGAGAGCACAGTCTTTGCTTTCCCTGGAGAGAACAATAGTTGTTTAGCCGCGACTATGGTCCGGCGAGGAGATAGTCATGCCTGAACATCATGCTTTGAAATCGCTTCCAACCAAAATACTGTTGCCCATAGACTTCAGCCAATCGTCCCAAGCAGCTCTAGATACGGCGACCGACCTCGCTTTACACTTTCATGCCGAACTGTTCCTTGTGAATGTCATTCCTCTGCTCTCGACCTTTACGTCTGAATATGCTGCTCCCCAGTTGCAGTTTCAAGATGAGGAGAAGACTCATGCAGAGCAGCATCTGGCGAAGGCAACGGCAGTTCTCATTGCCAAGGGAGTGAAGGCAGATTCTAGTGTCGAAGTCGCAAACGACATAGTGGGAGCCATTATGGATGTGGCGGAGCGCGAGCATATCGACTTCGTAGTGATCTCCACGCACGGCATGTCCGGCTGGCATCCACTCGTGTTTGGGTCGATTGCCGAGAAAGTCATTAAGCTTGTGCAGTGTCCCCTCTTGCTTCTCCACTCTACCAAGCCAGAAACCGGCGTCACGACTCCCTCGAATCGTTCTATGGAATGGTGGTAGCGAATGAAGCAGCAACCATCAGCTCGCCAACGTATGTGCTTACGATGTGATCTCCTCTGATCTCCCCATCCGTGTAGTCCCCGTGACCCGCACCCAATGATCCTTCCTTGCCCAAACGTTGAAAGAGTTGAGTTCCTGGCATGGCTTGCAAAAGTCCCACCATGGCAATCGGGATGCCGCTCTTTTGGATAAACTCCACCATGCGGTCAAAAATGTCCTCGCGATCGGGATCGAATCCGAGGATGAATCCTCCCATCACCTGCATTCCATAGCTCTGGATCGTGGCCGCGCTGTCGAGCAGGCTGCGCCGGGTATTCTGCAACTTGTTGGCCGCGATCAAACCGGATTCATCGGGAGTCTCAATGCCCAGAAAGGTCTCGGCTCATCGGAAGCTGACGCCGCTGCCCTCGGAACTGCGCACTGCTTTGATATCAGTTTGTTTTTTTGCCGGCTGGCGAGAATTTGTGCAAACGGAACCACTTCTCCAAAAACAAGCCTCGAAAGACCCTGCGACGTCGGAGGGCGAGCAAAACTGACCAGAACTTGATGAGAACACGGTTCATCGTGATGAAAGGAGAGTGTAACCATGCCGGAACAATTTGAGAATCCAGAAGCAACGAAGGTCGAAGATAAGACGGTCTCGGACTCAACACCACAGAAGCACATTGAGCGTGTTGCCGAAAAGGCAGCGGAGAAGGCTTCGCACGTCGAGCAGAGTTACGACCAGGATCACCAGATCATTTCCAAATAGAAAAGATCAAGGACCCCAATATCCAACGAAACCGCAGGTCTGAGGAGAATCCTGGGTCCCAACGTCTAATGCCGTCGATCAATCAATGGGGCATCAATGTTCCGCAAGGTTTCCCAGACAGACAGCCTTCTTACGGATCAAAGGCTTCCTCACTCGAGATGGGATACCTGAATTGAGGCTACCGTGGCAGTCGGGGTTCAGAATCAAGCGGATTCTCTGAATCTCGGATTGATCGTCTCGGTGCGCGGCGGCGTTGCCGATGTCAGATTTGATCGTCGCCCGCCTCCAATCTTCTCTGTTCTGCACGCTGGAGCAGAAAGCAAGGTCGTCGTCGAAGTCATGGCCCAGTTTGACGCAACCCGGGTTGCCGGAAAGATTCAAGAATGGGTCGGCGAGGTTGAAAGAGCCTTCGAAGCCGACAAATCATTATCAAATTCAAGGGCGAGAGAGGTTAATACCCAATGGAGCAATCAGTATTCGAACAAGTGGGCCAACAGATTGACGATACAACGCACAAGGCTACCCGGGCAGCATCTGCTGTTGCCGACGCGCTGGAAGACAGTGTCTTAGCAGCCAGGCGCGCGGCAAGAGATGGCGCCGACGCCGCCGCGGAACTTCTTTACAACACAAAGAGGCGCTTGCAGCGACACCCGTTTGAGACCGTCGCAGTAACTTTTGCGGCTGGCATTGCGGCTGGAGCAGCGATCGGCTGGATCATGAGGCGAAAACAGATCCAGCCATAGAGCGAATCTCTAAAAGATGGTCCAGCACCGGGGGCCTCTTCCGAGCATTTCTTACTATCTACCACCGCCCGATACTGCCTGCACGCAATGCAAGGCGCCGATTGTGTGCAAATGTGACCCATATGCAGACCGCCCCGCTGTTTACAATCCAGCCGTGACAACTCCAGTCGTAGAGATCGAAAAGCTCTCCCGTCGCTTCGGTACGTTCACGGCTGTCGACTCTTTGACGCTGGTGGCCAATGCCGGGGAGGTATTCGGATTGCTTGGCTCGAACGGAGCTGGCAAAAGCACCACGATCAAGATGCTCACTACTCTTTTGCCGCCATCTTCGGGTGAGGCACGCGTAGGCGGCTACTCTATCACCACACAGCCGGTCGAGGTTCGTCGCACCATCGGCTATGTACCGCAGGCGGTTTCTGTGGACGGGTCGCTTACCGGTTTCGAGAATCTGCTCATCTTTGCCAAGCTCTATGACATTCCCCGCAGCGAGCAACAGGCCCGAATCCGCAAACAATTAACTTTCGTGGATCTGACAGCAGACGCCAGCCGCCTGGTAAGTCAGTATTCCGGAGGCATGGTGCGCCGACTGGAGATTGCCCAGGCCACGCTGCATCGGCCGCGCGTGCTCTTCCTCGACGAGCCGACCGTTGGGCTCGAACCGATTGCCCGCGACGCAGTCTGGAAACACCTGATCGATCTGCGTGACCAATATGGCACCACCCTGTTCCTGACCACCCATTACCTGGAGGACGCCGAAAGCCACTGTGACCGCATCGCGATCATGCACATGGGCAAGCTGGCCGCACTGGGCACCTTAAAAGAACTTGAAGCGTCGCTCGGCGCAGGCAGCCATACGCTGGATGAGGTCTTCGTGCATTACGCCGGCACCACTCTCGACTCCGGCGGAACCTTCCGCGAGGTATCGACAGAACGAACGACAGAACAGCGGCTTGGTTAGCCATGACATCATGACCGGTACATTCATCCATCCGCTGACCAGCTTCGTCGATAAGACTTTCGTCATTGCCGAATTTGAACTTCGCAAGCTGCGCCACGACTTCACTGAACTCATCACCCGCGCACTCCAACCCGCGCTCTGGCTACTCATCTTCGGCCAGGTATTTGCTCGCAGCGGCATGATGCACACCGGCAATATCCCATATCTGGACTTCATTGCTCCCGGCATTCTTGCGCAAAGTGTTCTCTTCGTGGCTATCTTTTACGGAATCAATGTGATCTGGGAACGGGACCTGGGGATCGTCCAGAAATTCCTTGTCAGCCCGACTCCTCGCACCGCGTTGGTGCTTGGCAAGGGTCTTTCCGCCGGAATACGGACTCTGTCCCAGGCCATCGTGGTCTACGGCCTCTCACTGTTCCTTGGAGTCAGGCTCAATTGGAGTCCGCTCGCGCTGCTCAATGTCTTTGTCGTCGTGGTGCTTGCCGCCACGCTGTTCTCGACGTTCTCACTGATCATTGCCTGCATTGTGAAGACTCGCGAGCGCTTCATGGGTGTTGGTCAGGTCCTGACTATGCCGCTGTTTTTCGCCAGTAATGCGATCTATCCCACCACCATCATGCCTGCGTGGCTCAAAGTGATATCTCACCTCAATCCCCTCACCTACGTCGTCGATGCACTGCGCACTTCCATGCTTGCCGGCAGTCCGAGCACCTTCGGCCTGGGGATGGATTATGCAGTGATCCTGTTAACAATGATCGTTCTCATCTTTGTCGGCGCTCGCTTGTATCCGCAGCTGGGAGTGTAGAGCACGGTATGGAAAGGGATCCACGGGATGCCGACACCTGACTCCAATCGCGCAATTGAGAACTCCTCAGCAAAGGTGAACTCCGGCGCTCTCGGCGCTACAGCGACTCTTCCCGCTCCAAATGAGTCTCAAATCCCCGCGAAGGCAAAGGAACATAAAATTCGCGTCTCCCCTGCTGTCCTCGATGCGGCGGGGAAAGACGGGGATGACCTGCTTCACTCTTTGCACACGGCTTCCGCGGGCCTCACGCAAAGCGAGGCCGACTCGCGAGCGCGAATAGCGGGACCGAATGAGGTTGCGCAAGAGCGGCAGCGCGGCTGGTTCATCAGCTTCCTGATCATCATTCGAAACCCACTGGTCATTCTGCTGGCGGTTCTATCGTCGATTTCCTTTGCCACAGGCGATCCGCGCGCTGGGAGCGTCATGGCGGGCATGATCGTGTTGAGCGTCACGCTCCGATTTCTGCAGGAAGCTCGTGCGGGCGCCGCCGCGGCGAAACTCAAGGCGATGATCCACGTAACCGCCACAGTGGTCCGGGATGGCAAGCCGCAGGAGATCCCCCTTCGTGACCTCGTTCCCGGAGACATCATCAATCTATCCGCGGGAGACATGATCCCAGGCGATGTGCGGATTCTGTCCGCGAAGGATCTGTTCGTGAGCCAGGGTACGCTGACCGGAGAGTCGCTCCCTGTCGAGAAGTTTCACGATGCCGACCCACAGGCCGCAAATTCTCCGGTCGAGCTCAAGAACATATGCTTCATGGGCACGAGCGTCCAAAGCGGCACAGCGACCGCGGTCGTTGTCGTTACGGGAGTCCGTACTTATCTCGGCACCATGGCGAGTTCCATCACGCAGGAGGGAGCGCCCACAAGCTTTGACCAGGGCCTGAGCCGTTTCACATGGCTCATGATTCAGCTCATGGCGGTCATGGTGCCCCTGGTCTTCTTCATCAACGGGTTTACCAAGCACGATTGGAGGGGAGCATTCTTCTTCGCGATGGCCGTGGCCGTTGGACTGACGCCGGAGATGCTTCCGATGATTGTCTCCGTCTGCCTCGCCAAGGGCGCGCTTGCCATGAGCCGCAAGAAGGTAATCGTGAAGCGTCTCAACGCCATCCAGAACTTCGGCGGAATGGACGTGCTCTGCACCGATAAGACCGGCACACTCACCGAAGATCGGGTCGTCCTGCAGCGGCACTGCAATGTCGCTGGTCGCGAAACGGATGAAGTGCTCCGGGACGGCTACCTCATCAGCCATTTTCAGACTGGCCTGAAGAACCTGCTTGACACTGCGATATTGAATAGCTCCGATTTTCACGAGCAATCCCTCGTCGAGAAGTACAAGAAGCTGGACGAGATTCCCTTCGACTTCTCCCGGCGCATGATGTCCGTACTCGTCGAGAATCCTGAAGGTAAGGCCATCCTCCTGACCAAGGGCGC
>Ga0182013_10001167_pt1 | contig 36173 bp, 31 predicted proteins | sample 612S2MmetaG_FD_120487 | JGI IMG/M metagenome (GOLD analysis project Ga0182013, IMG submission 120487) | Permafrost microbial communities from Stordalen Mire, Sweden - 612S2M metaG | ecosystem: Environmental > Terrestrial > Soil > Wetlands > Permafrost | place: Sweden: Stordalen | collected... | reverse complement strand
CGTTACCCACAAAGCCCTGTCCCAGTCCAGCGATGCACCTCGCGGACCGGTCGTAATGCCGGCCGAAGCGATGCCCGGACCGCCCGGGAGCGGGGTTACAAGCCCCGCCCGCAGGAACCGCACCCGCCCCATCGCTCGGCTGTCACCGGTCGACGCCCCTCGATGGGCGAGATGATTGATAAATAACTCCATTAGTGACCAACGTCAAGCATTATGTTACACTAATTGCGACATATTGTGACAGCGCAGAGCCGGGAAAAATACCGCGCAATTGCCGGGGCACGCGAGCGGCCCTGGATTGCTTCGCGACCGGTCGCAATGACGGACTGGCATTGACGCTCCAATCTCAATAGACCAGATGCGAGCAATTGGACGGAGGCATTTGCGATGACCCACGAACTCGTTCTCTACTCCAACCCGCAGTCGCGCGGCCGCGTGGCGCGGTGGATGCTCGAGGAAGTGGGACAGCCCTATCAGACCGAAGTCCTCGACTATGCCTCGACCATGAAGGCCGAGCCTTATCTTGCCATCAACCCGATGGGCAAAGTGCCGGCCTTGCGCCATGGCGACGCCGTCGTCACCGAGAACGCCGCGATCTGCGCTTACCTTGCCGACGCGTTTCCACAGGCTCACCTTGCGCCGCCGCCAGGCGACCGGCTGCGTGCGCCCTATTATCGCTGGATGTTTTTTACTGCCGGCCCCGTCGAATATGCCGTGAGCAACAAGGCTTTGGGCTTCACGGTGCCGCCGGAGCGCGAGCGGATGATCGGTTACGGCACGCTTGCTCGCGCGCTCGACACCCTCGAAACGGCGATTTCTCGCGCACCCTATCTCGCCGGCGATAGTTTTACCGCGGCCGATCTCTATGTCGGCTCGCACTTGGGCTTCGGCATGATGTTCGGCACCATCGATAAGCGTCCGGCCTTCGAGCACTATTGGCAGCGGCTCTCTGGCCGCCCGGCCTATCTGCGCGCGAAGGGGATCGACGATGCGCTGGTTGCGGAGATGAAGAAGGCGGCGGGCTAGCGCGCCCGTTATTGCGAGCCAACGGACTGCCATCTCCTCCGGCTTATCGACGAGCGCAAAGTGGCCCGCGTCAACAATATGGATTTCCGCATTGGGTAAAATACGGCCAGCGCGGCTCGGCTCGGCATCATCACTATTCCACAGAAGCAGCGTTTACCTCTTGGGGTATGCTGTGATCATTCTAAAGCTCCAGCGTCGAAACGCCAAAGCCCCGGCTGCGGTGCTGCTATTTGAGCGCAGATGAGACTGTTGAGAAGGTCGTCTTAAGGTGCGTGCCAAGCCCGGTGATGACGGGAATGATTGCAACGGCAATTCCTGCGGCGATCAGGCCGTATTCGATTGCTGTCGCGGCACTCTCATCTTTGAGGAAGCTGACGATCAGACGCATAGGAAATTCTCGCTGAGGCGTTAGCCTCGCGTGAGGTGGCTGACTGTTCCTTCTGGGTGTGATCGGACGCAAAATTCTCTTGCGCCGTGCGACGAGGTTATAGATGAGGCCGATTACCACCGCTTTAAACCTGATGCTGAATCAAAGGTGAATGGTGACAGACCACCCCATGTCCGAACCGGGTTATTCGCGACCAGGCCGGACCAGCAACTGAACCGGCCATGTCCGCCATGCCCCGAAATAAGGAATCAAAGCCGGAACATTGCCATCCGCCGCACTACGCCAGCCGCATCAGCGGCTCGCCCATATGGATGGCGGCGCCGTCGCGGACGTTGTCGCAAAGCTCAAAGCCATCGGGTGCGAAGACGATGATGGTCGAGCCGTGCTCGAACCAGCCGAGCTCCTCGCCTTTGCGAACTTTCGCATCGCAGGGGATGACATTGCGGCTGTGGTAATTGCGGTTCAGCACAACGTCGAGACAGTGCAGGCGGATGCTGGCGACGAGGATCGCGGCGACGGCCACCAGAGTCACGGGTTCGCCGCCCGGTGTCAGCGTCATCCGCACTACCGCGCGCTCGTTCTTGCAGAACAGCTGCTCGATGCGCTTGAGCGCGATCGGATTGACGTTCCAGGTGTCGCCCGAGACGTAGGTCACCTGGTCGATACGGCCGTCGTAGGGCGCGTGAAAGCGGTGGTACATGCTTGATTTCAGCCGCAGCGTCACATAACGGCCGTTGCGATGCTCCGCGACCAGCGCGGGATCGCACAACAGGTCTTGCAGCGTGTAGGGAAAGCCTTTGGCCTGATAGAGCTCGGTGCCTTCGATCTTGCCGCAGGCGCCGACGATCGCGTCGCAGGGGCTGACCAGGATGCCGGCTCTGCCGTCGACCGGCCGTGCGCCGGCTTTCAGTTCGCGGATGAAGCAATCATGCAGGCTGTTGAATTCGGTCTGTTTGGCCTCGGTGAGATCGAGGTCCGAGAACAGCCGCCAGAGCGCAATCGACAGGTCGCGGACCAGCGGTTGCTCGATGCGGCTGAACCAGCCGATAAATTGGGTCGCCAGCCGCCGCGGGATCCGGTTGGTGAGGAGGAAATTGATGTCCTCCTGGTCGAAGATGCGCAGGATTTGAGTCCGCATTGGCGTTCGCGCCGGAATTTGCACTGTCATGGAATTGTTAGAACTCCGGGCTACACCGCGATTCGATGCCATGGGCGAATTCGACTCTCGCTTTTTACGGGCTTGGCGCGGCCGCACTCGCCGGCTCGGTCGCGACGCTGCGCAAGCGGCTTGAACTGTCGCAGGCCAAGCACAAATCGCTTGCCGGCCATGCCCGGATCGCGCGCCGGCTCGCGGCTTTCGTGCCGTTCTACGAATACGACGAAGAGCGGTTCTTTTGCTCGGACGACGCGCCGGCGGAGATCGCCGAGCGCCGACGTGCGGGCTTCGCCCGGCTCTCGGCACTTTACCGGACGCGATTCGCCGAAACCATAAGGCTGACCGCCGAGGCGAGCGCGGATATCTCCGATTTGCAGTTCACCGATGCCTATCGGGTGCCGTTCCAATATCGCCGCATGGTGCGCACCGCCCTGCCCGCTGCCGCGTTCCTGCAGTCCTCGAGCGGCGTAACGGTGACCGACCTCGACGGCAATCGCGCCTACGACCTCACCGGCTCCTACGGCGTCAATGTTCTGGGCTACGACTTCTACAAAGCAGCGATCGAGCGCGGCACCGCGCTTGTGCGCGAACTCGGGCCGGTGCTCGGCCCCTACCATCCACTGATCATCGAGAACACAAAACTCCTCAAAGCGATTTCCGGACTCGACGAAGTCTCGTTCCATATGTCGGGCACCGAAGCGGTGATGCAGGCGGTACGGCTTGCCCGCTACCACACCAAGCGGTCGCATCTGGTGCGGTTTGCCGGGGCCTATCACGGCTGGTGGGGCGACGTGCAGCCGGGCGTCGGCAATCCGGTGCCGGCGCATGAAACCTATACGCTCAACGACATGTCCGAACAGGCGCTGCGGGTGCTGCGGACGCGGCGCAATATCGCTTGCGTCTTGGTCAACCCGCTGCAGGCGCTGCATCCGAACGGATCGGCGCCGAGCGATTCCTCGCTGGTCGACAGTAGCCGCACCGCGCATTTCGACAGGCAAGCCTATGCCGCCTGGCTCAAGCGGCTGCGCGAGGTCTGCACCGAGCGCAACATCGTGCTCATTTTCGACGAGGTGTTCGTCGGCTTCCGTGTCGCCAAAGGTGGCGCACAGGACTATTTCGGCGTGCGCGCCGATCTCGTCACTTACGGCAAGACGCTCGGCGGCGGATTGCCGGTCGGCGTCGTCTGCGGCAAGCGCGAGCTGATGAAGCGCTACCGCGACGACCGCCCGGCGGATATCTGCTTCGCCCGCGGCACCTTCAACTCGCACCCTTACGTGATGGCGGCGATGAACGAATTCCTGCGTCACCTGCAAACGCCGCAGGCAGACACGCTCTACCGCGACCTCGACCGGGTCTGGGACGACCGGGCACAAAGCCTCAATGCGCAGCTTGCCGCGGCCGGGTTGCCGGTCGCAGTCGCCAACATGTCGTCGATCTGGACCGTTTGCTACACGCAGCCGTCGCGTTACAACTGGATGCTGCAATATTACCTGCGGGCCGAAGGCCTGGCGCTGAGTTGGATCGCCACCGGCCGGCTCATCTTCAGTCTCAATTACAGCCGGACCGACTTCGAAGCGGTGGCAGATCGTTTCGTCGCCGCGGCCAAGGCGATGCAGGACGACGGCTGGTCGTGGAGCAACCCTGCCCTCTCCGACAAAACGATCAGGCGGACCATCCTTAAGGAGATGATCCGCCGTCGCTTGTTTGCCCCGCGTCAGCGGCAAAGCGATTAGCCGAAGCCGCTCAGGTCGGCCGCGGCGCTTCTTCAACCTCTTCGTCGTCGTCCCAGTGATGCAGACCGATTCCGGGATCGATCAGTTCGCCGCGCAACAGCGCGAGCGGCGCCTTGTGGTAGAGCTTGATGTCGTGAAACGGGTCGGTGAGGATTTTGGTGGCCCAGACCAGACCGGTCTGCACGTCCTTGATGAAGAACAAATGCACGGTTCGGAAGGCCACACCGCCGATGCCGATGGTGAGCCAGATTTCCGCGACATGGCGCACAAATTCCGCGTTATTGGCATGCGGCTTGAAGATGCCGAAAAACGTCGGATCGAAATAAAGCGGCAGCGGCGACAATGCCCAGATCGTCATCAGAACGACTTTGCGCCGCAGATTATAACCGACCTTGATCTCTTCCTTGTATTCGTGTGTGGCGTTATTTGCCACGTCGTAATCCTTCGGCTCGAAGAAGAAATGCCCGGTCTGCCGCGTCGTCATGGCGATGAGCCAGCCGGCGAGCGCGGAAACCGCCGGATCCTTGAAGATCATCACATAGGCAAATAGAAAGCTGAGCGCACTGACAAAGTGCAACGATTGGTTGATCCGGCTATGGTGGTAATAGCGATGATCGTCCCAACGCTGAGTCCGCAAGGCATCTCGAAAACTTTCCATTTGCTTGATCCCCGTCATGCATCCGTCCGACCTGGGTATGGCGATTCGATGAATCCCTTGTGACAGCGATTCACCGAATGAAAGACAAAGCTTCGTGTGACGGAAGCGTGAATGCCGGCAGACCGAGTTTCAGCCGGCGGCGCGCGCCGGCTCGGACTCGTAACCGCGATCCGATGCATCGTCCTTGCCGAAGCGGATCAGCGAGAAGTGCCCGAACGGCGGCATGGCGCGGCGCTCGATCAGACTCATGCCGCGGCTTTGCGCGACCCACCGCGAATAGCGCTCGAATGAAAATTCGGAGCGCCAGCCAAGCTTGCGCGCCGCCGGCTGGAACCAATGTTCCAGCGAGCGCCGCAATCCGGCTTCGGCGCCCACCCGGCTGACGAGTATGATCTCGCCGCCGGGCTTGAGAACGCGGGCGAATTCGTCGAGCGTGGCTTCGGGGTTCGGCACCGTGGTGATGACATATTGGGCGACCACCGCATCGAACGAATTGTCGGGGAACGACAGGTGCTCGGCATCCATCACCCACAGGCCCTCGACATTATTTAAGCCCAATTCGCTGACGCGCTCTTGCGCTTTGCGCAACATTGGGGCGGAGATATCGACGCCACAGAGCCGGCAGTTTTTCGAGTAGTTTGGCAGCGAAATTCCGGTGCCGACGCCGACTTCGAGAATCCGCCCGCCGACGCGTTCGGCGGCCCCGATCGCGGCATGTCGGCCGCGCTCGAACACCGCGCCGAAGACCAGATCGTAAACCGGCGCCCAACGCGCATAGGCCTTGGTGACCGTTTGCTTGTCCAAATCCGCCTCAGACAGAATGCTCATGCGTGACCCTTGTGTTGCAGCCGGGCACCAATGTTTGCTCGGCTGGATCGTGTGCGGTTGCGGTGCTGGTATTTGCCGCCTCGGCTTCGCGTACGGCGCCGACCGCGACCTTGTGCGCGTGCGCGATGAACTGCCGCGCGCTGTTCTCCCAGGAATAGTGCAGCGCGAAGTCGCGGCAGGCTTCGCGCGATATCCATAGCGCCTGCATGCAGGCGGTCCGCAAATCCTCGTGCAAAACGCCGATCGGATTATCGCCGATGACGTCCTTCGGACCGGTCACCGGAAAGGCCGCGACCGGAACGCCGCTCGCCAGCGCTTCGAGCTGCACGATGCCGAACGTATCGGTGAGGCTCGGGAACACGAACACATCGGCCGCCGCGAGATGGGCGGCAAGGATGCCATTGTCCAACTGGCCGAGAAATTTCGCGCCGGCGTAGCGGCGCTTGAGCTCGGCCTCCTGAGGACCCGCCCCAATGATAACTTTGGTGCCGGGCAGATCGAGCGACAGGAAGGCCGGCAAATTCTTTTCGACCGCGACGCGACCCACCGTCATGAAGATCGGCCGCGGGAAGTCGAGGTCGATGGCGCGGTCGGGCCGAAACAGATCGACGTCGACGCCGCGAGTCCACATGCCGAGATGGCCAAAGCCGCGCTCGGAAAGCTCGGCGGTCAACGACGGCGTCGCCACCATGGTCACGGTCGCCGCGGCATGGAAGCGCCGCAGCACATTGTAGATCCACTGTTGCGGGATCGGCGAGCGCGCCGAGATATATTCGGGAAAGCGAGTCGTATAGCTGGTGGTGAACGGACGGCCGTTTTTTATGCAATAGGACCGCGCCGCGTGACCGATCGGCCCCTCGGTCGCGATATGGATCGCGTCCGGCTGCGCCGCCTCGATGCGTTCGGCGATGCGCTTGCGGCCCGGCACGGCGAGCCGCAAACCGGGATAAGTCGGCACCGGAAGGGTCCAAAAACCGTCAGGCGACAGGAACTCGATCTCGACGCCGAGCTTGGCTGCGGCCCGCGCCAGCGAGTTCAAAGTCCGCACCACGCCGTTGACCTGCGGACGCCAGGCGTCCGTGGCGATCAGAATTTTCATTCTATTGCTTCCCGCCGAGATCGTGTCGCTTCCGGCCGAGATGGCGTGGCCGCCGCATTGTCGAATCGCATGCAACAACAATTGCGATTTCATGTCTCAATCGTGTGACGGTCCTGGAACCGCCCGTGTCGGCTTGGCTTGGCTTGGCTTGGCTTGGCTTGGCTTGGGTTGGGCTGGGTTGGGTTGGCTTCTCTCGGCGCCCTGTTGGTCGCGAGCCCCTGGCCGTAACAATGCTGTTACAAATGAATGGGAGTTTGCCGCGATTCGCCTCACGGAGTTATTTTCACCCTGCCAGCAAAGAGTCCCCTCACGGCGATCGTCCGCGGCGTCGGCCGGAACAGGATCAGCGTCGCGATCAGTGTCGTGATGGTCGGCTTTGCTTTGGCGACGCTCTATCACTTATTGCGCGGCATCGACGTCGGCAAAGTCATCACGGCGCTGCAAGCTCAGTCGGGTGTCAGAATCCTGATTGCCGGCGCGCTGGTCGTCGCCGGCTACGCCAACCTCGTCTTCTACGACCTGTTCGCGCTGCACACGATCGGCAAGCGTCACATCCCGTTCCCGGTCGTCGCCTTTGCCAGCTTCACGAGTTACACGATCGGTCACTCGCTTGGCGCGGCGACCTTGACCTGCGGGCTGGTGCGGTTCCGGGTCTACTCGTTCTGGAACGTCAGCGTGGTCGATATCGCCAAGATCGCGTTCATGACCGGAATGACGTTCTGGCTCGGCAACGTGTTCGTGCTTGGCATCGCCATTGCCGACGCGCCGCAGGCGCTGAGCGTCATCGATCACCTGCCGCCGTGGCTCAACCGGGCGATTGGGCTGTCCGGCCTCTTTTCGATTCTCTGCTATCTGATCTGGCTCGTGCCGCGGCCGCGGATCGTCGGGCGCGCCAATTGGCAGATCGTCCTGCCCAATCTGCGCTGGACGTTTTTGCAGATCGCCATCGGCACCACGGACCGCTGCCTCGCTTCGCTCTCCATCTATATGCTGCTGCCGCATAGTCCCGCCACGGGCTTCGTGACGATCGTCGTCGTCTTCGTCATCGCAACCATGCTCGGCGCCGTCAGTCACACCCCCGGCAGCCTCGGCGTCGTCGAAGCCGCGATCCTGATCGGACTGCCGCAATATCCGCGCGAGCAATTGCTGGCGATTTTGCTGACTTTTCGGTTGCTCGATTTTTTTCTGCCGCTTTTGCTTGCCACGACGATGTTCGGACTGCGCGAACTGCGGCTGCTCGCACGGCCGCGCAAGGCTAGCGCCCCGACACTGCCCGGAACCTTGTAAGCCAGACGCCCGCACGATAAGGTCGCCCGCGGTAGGATTGGAGCTGCGGTGGCGAGTAAAATGATGGCTCCAAGGGCGTGGCGTAACCTTGTAGCGGGACGGGTTTGGTGCACGCCTGGGATAGCCCTTGCTGTCTGCGCCGGGGTCGTTGTTGCAAGCCAGCAGCCGGCCGCCGCCGAGACCATCGAAGCGGCGCTGGCCAGGGCCTACCAGAATAATCCACAGCTCAACGCGCAGCGCGCCATCGTGCGGCAGACCGATGAAGGCGTGCCACAGGCGCTCTCCGGCTATCGCCCGACGATCGCCGGGAACGCCACCGTGGGGCGGCAATACACCGATACCAAGGAAACATTTCCGCCGACGCTGCCGCAATTGCCCGGCGGCTTGTCATTGTCGGATCGAGGCCTGACGACGCCGCATTCGGTCGGCGTCACCGGTTCCCAGACGCTCCTCAATGGCGAACAGACCGCCAATAAAGTGAGGGCGGCCGAGAGCCAAGTTTCGGCGGCCCGCGAGACGTTGCGCGTCATGGAACAATCCGTGCTGCTGTCGGCGGCGACCGTCTACATGGACATGTCGCGCGATAGCGCCAATCTCGGGGTCCAGCAGAACAACGTCCGCGTCCTGGAGCACACGCTCACCGATACGCGCAATCGGTTCGCGGCCGGCCAGGTCACCCCAACCGACGTCGCGCAATCGGAGGCGCAATTGGCGGCCGGCCAGGCGGTTCTGCATGCCGCCGAGTCGACGCTGATGACGACCCGCGCCAATTATCGCCGCATCATCGGGGTCGAGCCGGACAATTTAGTCCCGGCGTCTTCGGTCGACCGGCTCGCTCCCGCGACACTCAATGCGGCGATCGCGGTCGGCATCGTGCAGAACCCGGCCGTCACCGCGGCACTATACGGCGTCGACGTCGCCCAGCTGCAGGTCAAGATTGCGGAAGGCGCGCTGTGGCCGACGCTGACCGGGCAGTACAGCCTGCAGCAGCAGTTGTTTCCGAATATCACCACGCCCAAGTTGTTCACCAATACCGTCATGCTGAACCTGTCGGTTCCGATCTACCAGGGTGGCGCCGAATATTCGGCGATCCGCCTGAACAAGGAAGCGCTCGCTCAAGACTGGTTGAACGTCGACCAGGTGCGCGACCAGACCCGGGCCAACGTGGTCCAGGCCTGGGGCCAGCTGGAAGCGGCGAAGGCGCAGGTCGAAGCCGCGATCCGCCAGAACGAGGCCTCCGAGCGCGCGCTCACCGGCGTTCGCAACGAGGCGATCGCCGGCCAGCGCACGACGCTGGATGTGCTCAATGCGGAACAGGCGCTGGTGAACGCGCGCATCAGTCTGATCACCGCGCAGCACGACCGCGTGGTTGCGTCCTACGCCTTGCTGTCGGCGGTCGGACGGTTGTCGGCCCAAATGCTGTCGTTGCCGGTTCCGGCCTACGATCCGATGGTGCATTACCAGCAGGTCCGCGACTCTTGGATCGGGATGCGCACGCCGAGCGGCGAGTAAGGCCGTCAATCGCTGCAAACTCCGCCGCCGCCTCGGCTATACGTAGCCGAGCCAGTGCCAACACGTGGCGCCGAATATCAGCGTGAGCACATAGGCTAGTACGGTGATGGCGATGCCGGTGCGCACGAAGTCGCGCACGATGAAAGTGCCCGTGCCGTAGGCCAACATGCCTTGCGGCGAATTCACCGGCAGGATGAAGCCGAAGCTGATAACAAATTGCAGCAGGATCGTCATGCCGATCACGCTGAGGCCCGGTGTCTGGACCTTTTCCATCACCGCTATGATGATCGGGATCATCGTGGAAGCGAGCGCGGTGGCGCTGGCGAACCCCAGATGAATGACGACGAGAAACGTCGCCATCACGGCCAATACCGCGACGCCGGTGAGATGGTTGAGCCCGAACCAGTCGACGATCAGACCAGCCAGCCATTGCGCGGCCTGGGTCTGCAGCAGAACCGTGCCGAGACCGATGCCGACGCCGAACAACACGACCGTTCCCCAGGGAATGAGCGCATTCGCCTTTTTCCAGTCCATCACGCCGATATAAGGCAGGAACAACACCGCGACCGCGACGGTAGTAGTCGTCGAACTGTCGAAGGAGTGCAGAATCCCTTCAGTCGACCAGAAGCACAGCAGGGTGAGCGATATGGCGAGCAGACGCTTCTCCTTGGCCGTCATCGGGCCGAGAGAGTTTAACGCTTTGTCGACGGCGTCATGGCCGCCGGGCAACTCTTCGGTCTCAGGCGGCATCATGATCATCATGATGAAATACAGGCCGAACGACATGAGAATAGAAAACGGCGCCGCGGCGATGAGCCAGTTCAGCCAAGTGACATCCTGATGCAAGATGGTTTGGATAAAGCCGACGGCGATCATGTTCTGCGCCGCAGCGGTTTTGATGCCGACATTCCAAATGCTCACCGCTTGGACGGTCGTAATCATCATCAACCCGGCAAAACGGCTTCTCTTATCGACACCGAAGGCGAGAACGACGCCCATCATGATTGGGATGACGGCCGCCGCGCGCGCGGTGGCGCTCGGCACCAGGAATGCCAATACGATTGAAACGATAATACTGCCAATGACAATGCGATTGGTGCGGGCGCCGACGCGTCGCAAGACTAGAAGCGCGACCCGGCGATCGAGACCGGTGATCGTCATCGCGGCGGCCAAGAACAACGCTGCAGCGACCAATGTGAGCGCGGTATTGCTGAAGCCGCTCATCGCCATGGTCAGGCCTTGGCCCGTGCCATACATGACCTTCGGATTCGCCACATTCGGCGAGATCCCCAACAGCACGGCCATCAATGCCGCGATGACGACGGCGCTTACGGCGTAATCGAGCGCTTCGGTTATCCAGACCGTTACCGCAAAGCCGAATACGGCGAGCATGCGCTGGCCGGCCAGCGGCAAGCCAACGGGCGTCGGCAATTGCAAAATTGCGATCAGCACCGCGATGGCGGCGATCAATCGCCAATTCTTAAACAGCCAGTTTGGTACGGCGACGGATTGTGTCGTCGGCACTTCGCGTTCCGCGATAGCCATTTCGACCTCCCGATCCGAACACGACAAGCTTGTGCCAGAACGCGAAACGACGTCTTGATCCAGGTCAATGATGATCGTGAAGGCGCCGAGCGGCCGCGAATGCAAAGCCGCACACAATCGCGATGCAGCCGCCGATCGCACCGGTCTTGATCCACATCAAGGCGCTGCGCCGTTCGCCGACGCAATATAATATCGCTGACTTCCACCTTCGGGTTTGTTAAGCGTCCTCCCGCTACGAACTTAGAAGTTCAGTATTGCGCGCCCCGACCACGAGTACGGTCGGGGTGTTTTTTTTAAAACTGCCGGCGCATGCCGTACAGAAGCGGCGGTCCGCAATTGCAGCTGTGTTCGCCAATCGGGCGCCCGTTTAACTCGCAAACCTCTCGGAGGCGATACCGCAGGTCGGCAAGGTTACGCGCTTGCCCTGTCTCGGCTACCCGGCGCGGCGCCATTCTGCCAGACGTACTGACCGTGACCGAAAGAGGTTATTTCGGCTTTCGAGCCGAGACACGGAACGGGTTGATCGATCCAGCCAAAGCGGCAGCATCCGTCGTTGACCTGATCGCGCGTCAAGCCCAAAATGTCTGGAAGATTAAACTCTTTTAGAGGCTCCAATACGCCCCACTTCACCGACTGTGTACGGCCTAGTTCGGATGCCGACCTTTCGCGACGTGGGACGCTTCGACTTGCGAAAGCCAAAGGGACTTCGCTCTCATAACGGCATGCGAGGGGACATATTCATGACGCGGTTCCGGATTTTCGCGTATTCAGGCGTGCTTATCTGCGGCATTGTCGCTCTTGCGGCAACGCCCTCATCGGCTGCCGACCATATCATCAAGATCGGCGCACTGCTTCCGATCTCCGGCCCCGGTTCGTATTTTGGTGCCCAGGACAAGCAAGGCATCGAACTCGCGCTCGATCAAGCCAACAAGGCCGGCGTCGGCGGCTACACATTCGAGGTCCAGTACGAAGATTCCTCATGCGCACCTCTGCCGGCGACCCAGGCGGCCAAGCGTCTGATTGATGAGTACAAGCCCGACGTTTTGATCGGCGAAGAATGCTCGGACGCTACGCTGGCCGTCATGCCAATCATCGAGCAAGCCAAGATCCCGCTGATCAATGCAGGCTCGTCATCGATAAAAGTCACCGATCCCGGAAACCCCTGGACGTTTCGCATCATGCCGAACGAAGTGATGCAGGGCGTCGACATTGCGACAAATGCCTATAAACGCCTGAATGCGAGAACAGCAGTTCTGTTGCACGAGAATACCAATGCGGGAATCGGCAACGCCAACGTGTTCGCCGATACCTTCACCAAACTCGGCGGCAAAGTGCTGACCGATATCGGCTTCGGCCGCGACGTTAACGATTTCACGGCCATCGCGACCCGCATCGCAGGCATGGGCGACGTCGACGTGATTCCGACCTATACGCTGGAAGGACAAGGCCTGAAGATTACTCAGGCGCTGATGCAGGCCGGCGTTGTGAAAGGCGGCGGGGGTAAAGCCATACAACTCGGGACGATATGGCTGCCTTTCGGTTTCGAGCAGAAGGCCGGCAATGCCGCAATCGGCTACATCCGGATCGTGCAATTCGACCCGACCGATCAGAGGCCTTTGGTCCGCGACTTCATCCAGGCCTTCAAGGCGAAATTCAACGCCGATCCCACGCATCTTAACGCACACGCATACGATCAGATTATGCTGATCGCGGACGTCGTGAAACGCGGTGGCAAAGATCCTCAGTCGATTCGCGATAAGCTTGCCGAAACAAAAGACGTTGCCGGGACGACGGGAAGCGTGGAGTTCGACAAGAGCAATCAAAACGTAAAGATGGATACCGTCCACTACATGGAGACGAAACCGGATCTGTCATGGGTCTCCCTGAAGTGGAATTAGCTCGCCGGATATGATCAGCATCGTCCTGCAACAGGGGATCAACGGCATCGTCATAGGAAGCCTCTACGTGCTCGTAGCATTGGGCCTTACATTGATTTATGGCGTCCTTGTCCAGATTAATTTCGCCCATGCCGACATCGTGACATTGGGCGCCTTTGCCGCATACGCCACCACCCATTTTTTCGGCGAAAGTTATGTTGTGGGAATAGCGGCCGCGCTCATTGCCGGAGCGGCTCTTGGCTGGTTGGTCAACGCCACGATATTTTCACCGTTACGAGAACGCGGCAGCGAATTGCTGCCGCTGATCGCCACTATCGGTGTCTCGATCATGTTGCAGAACGCCATGCTGGCGCTGCTGGGCCCGATTCCCTACGCGTTCGACACACCGTACAGCAATCACGTTCTTCGCTTGGGCGGCCTGTTCCTCACGGTTCAGAATATGCTGATCATTGTTGTCTCCAGCGCAAGCATTATCCTGCTTTACGGCTTCATGCGGTTTACTTTCCTCGGCAAGGCACTGCGCGCCGTGGCCCAGGATCGCGAAACCGCGGGGCTGTTGGGCATCAATTCCAACCAGCTGATCATGCTGACTTTCGTGATCGCCTCCGCACTAGCCGGGATGAGCGGGGCGTTGCTCGGGCCCGTGCTGGTGCTGACGCCTTTCGCCGGCACCTCGGTGATCGTCAAGGCCTTTGCCATCGTCATCATAGGCGGCTTCGGCAATATCGAGGGAACGATTATTGCCGGGCTTTTGGTGGGCTTCATCGAAAGCTTTACGACGCAGTTTCTCGACCCCGGGCTGATTGATATCGTGGTGTTCGCCCTGTTGCTGCTGACGCTTGCGGTGCGACCGACGGGACTGATTGCCGATAAGCGCGAAGAAAATGTCTGAGACCTCGCATGGTGCCGACCGGCGGCGTCTTTCGGGACATTCCATTGTTCGTTCGCGCCACTTTCGATATCTGCTCGCCGCAGCCGTCATCGGTCTTTTGCCGTTGGTCTTCACGACTTCATATTGGCGCACCAATTTGATCCTTTGCGCCATCAACGTCATGCTCGCGATCGGCCTCGATTTCGTGCTCGGCTACGCCGGCCAGCTCAATCTTGGACAATCGGCGTTCTACGGCATCGGTGCTTACGCTTCGACCCTGCTGGTGACCAAACTCGGGATACCCTTTTGGGCCGCATTCGCACTCGGTACCGTCATGGCCGGGGCTGCCGGCGCGCTACTGTCGCTGTTCGCGGTACGTCTACGCGGGCACTACCTCGCGATCGCCTCATTGGGCTTTGCGGTCATCACCTACCAAATTCTCCTAAACTGGATCAGCCTGACGCAGGGTCCGCTTGGGATCTACGCGATCCCGCCGCCGCCGCCAATCGCCCTGCCCTGGCTCCCACGAATTCCCTTCACCAATCTCGCCAATTTTTTTTATCTCACCGCCAGCCTCGCTCTGATCGTCTACTTCCTGCTGGACCAGATGCTGAGATCGCCAATAGGCGAAACGCTTGCGGCAATCCGCGAGGATGAGATCTCCGCAGCTTCGCTCGGTATCAACGCCCCCAAATGGAAAGCTTTCGCTTTTGCCGCGAGCTCGGCCGTCGCCGGAGCCGCGGGGTGTTTCTACGCTCCATTCGTCGGAACGCTCGTACCGGATGCTTTCTTCGTCACCGAATCCTTCGCCATTCTGGCCATGGTGATCGTCGGCGGCATGGGAACGTTGATTGGACCGGCGTTCGGGGCAATTTTTATCACGTTATTGCCGGAGGTGCTGCGCTCGATTGGCGATCTCCGCCTCATCTTGTATGGCGCCTCGGTGACACTGGTGGTGCTGTTCATGCCGGGCGGGATCATGCAGGCTTGGCGGCTGGTGCGACAGCGGCTATTTTTCTTCGCCGAGGAAAGCGCAACGTGACGGCGTCGGCTACGAGTCACATCGACATCGCGGCGCCCCTGCTGCAGGTGCAGGGCTTATCAAAGAGTTATGGCGGTGTTCGCGCGGTACGTGATATTTCACTCGCGATTTCTTCGGGAACGGTATTTGCGGTGATCGGCCCCAATGGCGCCGGAAAATCGACCTTGCTCAACCTGCTCAGCGGACTGCACCAACCCGATGATGGAACAATAAGATTTGCCGGGGTGGAATTGGTCGGCATGCCGCCGCATCTTCGGGCCCGGCATGGACTTGCCCGTACGTTCCAGAAAATTAGGCTGTTCAAGCAGCTCTCAGTGCTGGAAAATGTTCTCGTCGGGTACCACACCCGACACGCGATCCCGCCCTGGCAATATTTGCTGCACGGAGCCGCTTTCCAACAAGAAAGACGCCGGTGCCGCGAGCAGGCAATTGATCTTTTAGAGTTCGTGGGGCTGAGCCACCGCGCGTCGATCGCCGCCGGCGCGCTTTCCTACGGCGAGCAGCGTCTGCTCGAAATTGCTCGCGCGCTGGCGACAGCGCCGCGGCTCCTCATGGTCGATGAACCGGCCGCCGGGCTCAACACAACGGAAGTCGCGGCGCTCTTGCTGCGCATCACCAATTTACGCGCGCGCGGAATAACCGTCGTCATGGTCGAGCATAATATGAACTTGGTTATGACGGTCGCCGACCGGATCTTGGTCATGGACTACGGTCAGTTCCTGTTCGAAGGCACTCCGTCCGAGGTTCAATGCCATCCAAAAGTGATCAGCGCCTATCTTGGAGCCGACGTTCCGTGACCGTTCTGCTAGCCACGACGGGTCTCGATATTTCTTACGGCAAAGTCGTTGCGTGCCGTGATATTTCCATTGACGTTGCCGAAGGCGAGATCGTCACTCTTATCGGCGCCAACGGCGCCGGCAAGAGCACCACGCTCCGCGCCATCGCCGGAGTCATCAAGCCGCGTACCGGCGTTATCCTGTTCGAAGGTCGCGACATTACCGCGTTGCCGTCGCACGAGCGAAGCCGGCTCGGCATCGCTTTGGTGCCTGAAGGGCGTCATGTTTTTTCAAACCTGACAGTTCGTGAAAATCTCGAGCTCGGCGGATTCAAATATCGGAAAGACCACGCGCGGGTGCGCACACTCGTCGATGCCATGTTTGCAATGTTCACACGCCTCCGCGAACGCGCCGGTCAAAAAGCGGGAACGCTGAGCGGTGGCGAGCAGCAGATGCTGGCACTCGGCCGGGCCATGATGTCGGAACCGCGACTGCTGTGCCTTGACGAGCCATCGCTCGGCCTTGCTCCTCTGATCGTCCAGGACATTTTCCGCACCATCAGCTCGATCAATGCCGGCGGTACAAGCGTGCTATTGGTAGAGCAGAACGCACGCTATGCACTTCAAATCGCGAGCCGGGGCTACGTCCTCCAGACAGGGTCGATCACGGCCTCCGGCCGGTGCGACCAGTTGAGGGAAGACACGCGTGTCCAAGAAGCCTATCTCGGCCGCATGTCGACATGAGCGGAAAGCGGCTGCACGGCGCCTTGAACGTCAGCGCCCGAGGATTGCAGACGCCATAGCGCGCGGGTCGCGGGCTCGCCAGGCCCCGACATCGACCGCATGCAAGAATTCGGAAATGTGCTGGTTAAAGGCGGTCGGCTCCTCGAGGTTGATGGTGTGACCGGCGTTCGGCATCACGACCAGCGCGGCGGTCGGGATCGTGCGTTTCATCAACAAAGCCGGCTCAAGGCACGGCCAGTCTTCGTCGCCGGTCATGATTAAAGTCGGCGTACGCACTGCACGCATTTTGTCGACGAGGTCGAACAACGAGGGCCGACGCGCCTGAACGCCGCGCATCGTCCGCGCCGAGCCCTCGGTCGAATGCTCGGCAAGTTGCGAGGCAAAATCCTGCCAGCCACGCGGATCTTTGTTCTGGAACTGCACGCGGGTTGGTCCCAGGGCGTAGCCGTGCGCCGCCTTTGCCATGGTCTCCTGCTCGAACTGTTTTGCGACCGCCTCCGCTTCGGCCGCGAATTGTTCGCGCTTGTCGGGCGCCGCGCCATAGCCGCAGCCGGCGACCACCAGCGACCGCGCGCGGGCGGGATAGGAAAAACCAAAATGCAACGTAGCAAAACCGCCCATCGAAAGACCAACAATGTGGGCTTTCTCGATCTTCAGCCCATCGAGCACATCGCGAATATCGTCCCGCGCCCAACTTTGCGAGTATTTCTCGCCATCGTGCGGAACGTCGGAGGGCGGATAGCCCCGCGCGTTGAAGGCGATACACCGATAACGCTGGCCAAAATGGCGCATCTGCTGCTCGTAAGAGCGGACATCGCCGGCGAATTCATGAACGAAAACGATCGGAATGCCGGCTCCGACTTCTTCGTAATAGAGACTGATTTCATCATCGGTTGTTACGTACGGCATGAGCATCCTCGTATTGACCCGGTTAGAAATTGAAACTCTGCGCCGGGAGCCCTGCGTCGATCATGGCGACCTGGCCTATAGTAGCCACAACGCTGCGGAGCGAGAAATGCGATTATGGCGCCGACATCACCGGGCTCAGACGCCTAAGATCGGGAGCCCTTAAATTCGAAGAACCCGACGAATCGCTTATCCAAATAACTCCAAGTCACCGATTATTGAACTGGTGATCGCCGACGGGATACGCGCATGCCAGTCGGTATTTTTCGACATATATTTGGCAAGTGCGATGAGACTTCGATCCCGTCCGGCGCGGCCGATCAATTCTATCGCGACCGGCATGCCGCGGTCGTCGAATCCGACCGGGACGGCGATCGAAGGAAGGCCGAGCATGTTGACGAAGCGGCAATAACGGCTGGAACCCCCGGAGCTTCCATCCTCACTAGTCCGCAGGCTCGCTATCGGCACTGCGGTATTTTCCGGCATTGCCGACGCCATGGCGCCTTACCTGACCGTCGCGATCGGAAGCGCGCTCGGCGGTGTCGCCCGCCACTGGTGCACGATCGTATCGACCGAATGGCTTGGTTTTGCGTATCCGTGGGGCACGTTGTTCATCAACGTGCTTGGATCGTTCGTGATCGGATTTTCTTCATGATCGCAGGACCTGGCGGTCACTTCGAGGCGTCCAACAATCTCAGGCTGTTCGTCATGCGTGCGTCTGTGGAGGCTACACGACATTCTCGGCATTCAGCCTGCAGAAACTTTCGCTGTTCCAAAGCGGTGCCTGGTTGCGATGCCGAAGCGCGGCGGCTTCCGCCGCCGCGTCCTAGTCACCGGACCCCGAGCATCCGCACCGCCAGAGCGGCCGCCGATGCGCGGTTCTCGACACCGAGCTTGGCGTAAATCTGCTCGAGATGCTTGTTGACGGTGCGCGGACTGAGACTGAGGATTTCCGCAATATCGCGGTTCGATTTGCCGCGCGCAATCCACATCAACACCTCGGACTCGCGCTGCGTCAATTGCAGCTTGCGCTTGAGCACGAGATTGTCGTTCTCGAATTCGCCCTCGACCAGACGCAACAGGATTTCCTCCGGCGCGACCTGCCCGACATAGGAAAACTGCAATTTGATCGGGCTGGTGAAGGTATCGAGGGCGATCGAATCGCCCGATTTGACCTCGGAACGGATGCATTTTTGCAACCATTCCTGCACGTTCGGCGGCAGCAAATCGCCCTCGCCGTTGAAATCGCCGAAGGCGAGGCCGAGCAACTTCGAGGTCTGCGGCGTGCACCAGAGTACCGCGCCGGAGCTGTTTGTCGCCAACAAATAGTGGCCGGACGCATCGAGGGCCGCGCGGGCGCTGTTGGCGAGGCGCGCATTCGCGAGATGCACGCGAATCCGCGCCAGTAACTCGTCGGGGACGATCGGCTTGGTCACGTAATCGACGCCGCCCCCCTCCAGCCCCTTGACGATATCCTGGGTCTCGCTGAGACCAGTCATGAAGATCACCGGCACATGCGCGAGCGTCTTGTTGCGCTTGAGGCGACGGCAGGTTTCGAAGCCATCCATGCCGGGCATCAGCGCATCCATGAGAATGACGTCGGGAAGTACTTTTTCGACGATCGAGATTGCGTGCTCACCCTCGAGCGCGACCAGGACCGTCATGCCGGCTGCCTCGATCGCGTCGGTCAGCATTCGCAAGGTCTCGGGCGAATCGTCGACCACCAGAACAATATCCCGGCCGTCGCCCTTACTACGCATGGCTGTTACGAAGCATGGCTGTTACGAAGCATGGCTGTTACGAATTCCCGCAAGCGCAGCGGCGTATTGCTTCAAATCGAACGCATCGACAATGCTGCGCATTTTGACGACAAAGTCGCGGCATTCCGGCGCGCTCGCCTCTATCTCGCCTAGTTTGTCGAGGATTCGCCGAACGTGCCCGATCTCGCCCAGGCTGATCAACTCATCGATTGCGTCATCGGACGGGACGACGATCGCTGTCGCAGGCGCCGCCGGATGCGTTGTAGGCTCCGGCTCATAGACCCATTCGATGTCGAGCAGGGCGTGGATCTTCTTGAGAAGCTGCCGTAAATCGATGGGCTTCATGATCGTGTCGTCGTAAAGCCGCTCCGCTTCCAGCATGTGGTTTGGATCGATAGCGTTCGCCGACAGCATGACGATGGCAATCCGCTCCCGCAGATCGCGGCGGATGCGCTGCGCGACCTGCCAGCCGTCCATCTCCGGCATTGCGATATCAAGCAGGACGAGATTCGGCTTGCTTTGCCCGGCCAGCGACAGGCCTTCCCGCCCGCTCGAAGCTGCCACGATCTTGAACCCCAGGGGCTCTAGAAGTTCGCGTACCAGTTCTCTTTGCACCTCGTTGTCGTCGATCACCATGATGGTTTGCCGCGGGCCGAGATAACCGCGCACGCGGTCCTCCATGGTCGAGGCAATGCGCGGGTTCGACACTTCGGACAACAAGAGCTTGACGCGAAATAGACTACCTTTGCCCACCTCGCTTCGGACCGTGATCTCGCCGCCCATCACGTTGGTGAGGAGGCTCGTGATGGTCAAACCCAAGCCGGTTCCGAGCGTGGCCTTGGCACGCGCGGTCCGCGCCCGTTCGAACGGTTGGAAGATCCGCGTGAGGTCGTTCTTGTGAATTCCGACGCCGGTATCCTCGATCGTGAACTCAGCCACCTGGTGGCGGTAGCCGACCCGAAACGTCACCTGACCCGCATCGGTGAATTTAATCGCGTTGGAGAGGAGATTGATGAGGATCTGGCGCAGCCGGTTCTCATCCGCGTTGACCACCCGCGGCAGCCGCTGCAATCGGATGTAGCGAAACTCGATGCCTTTGGCCATCGCCTGCAGGCGGAACATATCGACGAGCTGATCGAGAAACTCATAGATGTGCACCTCATTGCGGCTGAGATGAAATCGACCGGCCTCGATCTTGGAGATATCGAGAAGCCCGTCGATCAAGCCCGAGAGGTGCTCGGCGCTGCGCCGCACGACGTTAATCTGGCTGATCCTGGCGGCCGGTATCGCCGGGTCTCGCGCCAGCAATTGCGTGTAGCCGAGAATGGCATTGAGCGGCGTGCGCAATTCGTGGCTCAAGCCGACGACGTGTCGGCTCTTGGCCTTGCTGGCCGCCTCGGCCACCTCCTTGGCCTTCTGCAGCTTGGCATCGGTGCGCTTATGGGCATCGATCTCGTTCATCAACAGGTCGGTCTGGCGGCGCGTTTCCTCTTCGGCCACGCGGCGGCTCTCCTGCGCCAGCACGAACAGCCATGCGGCGACCCCGGCGATGATCGTCAGGATGAAGAAGACGGTCCAAAGCGTCGACCGCAGAATTTCGTTGGGGGCCCCGATGTCGAGCGAAACTTGAAAATAGACGAGCGACAGCACCGAACCGATCACGCCGGCGAACAACAAAAGAACGCCGAGATAACGTCCGACATCGCTGTTGAGCGCCCGTGGAACGCCGCCCGGCAGGATTTGGCCGAGCCAGTGCAGTATCTGGTTCGACATCCGCGCCTGCGGCTTACAGCAGTCCCGGCAGCGGGTCTCCAGCGAACAGCACAGCGAGCAGATCGGTCCGGAATAGGCCGGACAGTGTGCCATATCCTCGGTCTCGAAATGGTGCTCGCAGATCGAGCAGCGGATCACATCCTGTCCGCTCCAGCTCTTGCGCGGCGTGCGGGCGATATAGAATCGGCCTTTGGTCGCATAGGCGATGACGGGAGCCACGACGAAGCCGACGGCTAGCGCCAGGAAACCGGACAGGGATTGAAGCGTCGCCCCCAGAATGCCCGAAAAGGCGGCGATTCCAGAGACGGTGGCCGTCAGCATCGCGCCGACGCCGACCGGATTGATGTCGTAGAGATGCGCGCGCTTGAACTCAATGCCGGCGGGACTAAGGCCCAGCGGCTTGTTGACCACGAGATCGGCGACGAGCGCGCTGACCCATGATACCGCCACGATCGAATAAAGACCCAATATGTGCTCGAGCATCTTGAAGATACCGAGTTCCATCAGCATCAATGCAATGGCCACATTGAATACCACCCACACCACGCGCCCGGGATGGCTGTGGGTGAGGCGCGAGAAGAAATTCGACCAAGCGATCGAGCCCGCATAGGCGTTGGTCACATTGATCTTGAGCTGCGAAATGATGACGAAGGCGCCGGTGAAAGCCAGCGCCATTTGGGGCGAGGAGAAAACATAGCGAAAGCCGACCAGATACATCTGTGTCGGCTCGGTGGCCTTTTCGGGCGGAATATGATGTTCAAGCGCGAGATAGGCGAGGAATGAGCCCGCCAAGAGCTTCAACACGCCGGAAATGATCCAGCCGGGACCGGCCGTGAGATAGGCCGTCCACCATTGCACCGCGCCGCGGCTGCCGCGGACCGGAAGAAATCGGAGGAAGTCGACCTGCTCGCCGATCTGCGCGATCAGCGAAAACACGACCGTCGATGCCGCGCCAAACAGAACAATGTTGAACGATCGGCCCTCGGCACCCGCGAGCCCTTCGAAGCCCGTCCATCGCTCGAACGACGATCTGTCGACAACCGCGATAAAGACAAAGGGAATGAGATGCAGCACGATCCAGAACGGCTGCGTCCACAGTTGAAAGCGACTGATGAAAGTGATGCCGTGGGTCACCAGCGGAATGACGATCAGCGAGCTCACGACATAGCCGATATACAACGGGATGCCGAAGCACATTTCCAGTGCGAGCGACATGATGGCCGCCTCGATCGCGAAGAACAAAAACGTGAAAGAGGCGTAGATCAGCGAGGTAACGGTCGATCCGATATAGCCGAAGCCCGCGCCGCGCGTGAGCAGATCGATATCGACACCGAAGGTAGAGGCGTAATAGGCGATCGGAACGCTGGTGAGGAAGATCAACGCGCCGACCAGCAGGATGGCGCTGGTGGCGTTGGTAAAGCCGTAGTCGATGGTGATCGAGCCCCCGATGGCCTCCAGCGCCAGGAATGACACTGCACCGATCGCGGTGTTCGCGACGCGCAGGCTCGACCATTTACGCGCGGTCTTGGCTGTAAAGCGAAGCGCATAGTCCTCGAGCGTCTCGTTCGCGACCCACTGATTGTAGTTGCGCCGGACGCGAACGATGCGTTGCTGCGCTGTCATGGCCGTTCACCGTCTCGAATCCTGCGTTGTCCGTCTTTGAAGCTCCTTGCGCTTTCCGATCCCTGTAACGCCGCTTGTTGGGTCGGCTTGGCCGATCCAAGCAACTCTATCGCCAGAGGAGCGCCCTCATGTGAGGAAAAACCGGGCAGTGTGCGGTGCAAAAGATTAGCATTTTGGCAGCCGTCGCATTTCGGGCGCACTCTCTACGATCTCCCATGTTTTCAAGCATTATCCTACGGCGTCCGACGTACTCATATACGTCAATCGACGTATGCTGCACTGCAATAAAACGGCGCAATCTCCGGTTCCAGGGGCGAGTTCCACTCGCTCCGCCGATCAACAAACACCGCTGAATCGAGGCGTCGCATGTCTTCCGAAAAGCGTTCTGGCAATATCCTCATTCCCACTCGCCGCGAGCTTCTGGTGGGTGCGGCGGCCCTGTCGGCTTCGGCGACGCTGCCGCGGCTGGCTTCGGCCGACGCGCCCTCGACTGCGGCGGTGAACACGACCGGTCTCGCGGTGACCGACAGCGAGGTCACTGTCGGCATCCTGCATTCGGTCACCGGCACCATGGCGATCAGCGAGACCGGTTCGGTCGAGGCCGAAAAGCTTGCAATCGATCAGATCAATGCGGAAGGCGGCGTGCTCGGCCGCAAGATCAAGTTCATCCAGGAGGACGGCGCCAGCGACTGGCCGACCTTCGCCGAGAAAGCGAAGAAGCTCCTGGTGCAGGACAAATGTGCCGCGGTGTTCGGCTGCTGGACCTCGGCATCGCGCAAGGCGGTGCTACCGGTCTTCGAGCAATACAACGGCATGCTGTACTACCCCACCTTCTACGAAGGCCTCGAGCAGTCGAAGAACGTCATTTACACCGGCCAGGAAGCAACCCAGCAGATCCTCGCCGGGCTCGACTGGGTTACCAGAACGCAAGGCTCCAAGACCTTCTATCTCCTCGGCTCCGACTATATCTGGCCGCGCACGTCCAACAAGATTGCGCGCAAGCACATCGAAAATCATCTCGAGGGCTGCAAAGTGTTGGGCGAGGAGTATTTCCCGCTCGGCAACACCCAGTTCAACTCGGTCATCAACAAGATCAAGCTAACCAAGCCCGATGTCATTTACGCCATCATCGTCGGCGGTTCGAATGTCGCCTTCTACAAGCAGCTCAAAGCCGCCGGCATCGACATGTCGAAGCAGGTTCTCCTCACCATCTCGGTGACCGAAGACGAAATCGACGGCATCGGCGGCGAGAACATCGCCGGCGCTTATGCCTGCATGAAATACTTCCAGTCGCTCGATAATCCGAACAACAAAGCCTTCGTCGAGGCTTTCCACAAGATGTGGGGGCCGAAGACCGTGATCGGCGACGTGACCCAGGCGGCCTATCTCGGCCCCAATCTGTGGCGACTGACCGCCGAGAAAGCCGGCTCCTTCGATATCGACAAGATCGCGGCGGCTTCGCCGGGCGTGGAATTCAAAGGCGCGCCCGAAGGCTATGTGCGCATCCACGAGAATCATCACCTCTGGTCAAAGACGCGTGTCGGACGGGCCCGGCTCGATGGCCAATTCGACGTGGTCTACGAGACCAAGGATCTCGTCGAGCCGAACCCGTTCCCCAAGGGCTACCAATAAGGCGCGGCGCGGATGCCCGGCGTTTCGATCCGGGCATCCGCGTCTCCTTCCTACCGGGACAGGATTAGTGTGATCGAACGGAGCGGAAAACGATGTTTGGCGATTATTCCTTCGGCGATCTGATGTCGATCCTGGCGATGCAGGGCTTCGCCGGGCTGATACTTTTTTCCGTCTTCGTGCTGATGGCGCTCGGTCTCGCGATCATCTTCGGCCAGATGGGCGTCATCAACATGGCGCACGGCGAATTCATGATCCTCGGCGCCTACATGACTTTTCTAACGTCGCACATCTTCCAAACCTATATCCCCGTTTTCTACAGCGGTTATTTTTTCGTCGCCATGGCCGTTGCCTTCATCGTTTCCGGCGCCGCGGGGCTGGCGACCGAATGGCTACTGATACGCCATCTTTACGCGCGGCCGCTCGATACGCTGCTTGCGACATGGGGCTTGAGCCTGATCATGCAGCAGGCGTTCCGCTCGATCTTCGGCGCGCGCGAAGTCGGCGTCGAACTGCCGGACTGGATGATGGGCTCCTTGCAGGTCACCGACACCATCGAAGTGCAAATCAACGGGCTGTTCGTCATGGGGCTCACCCTCATCATCACCGGCATTGTCGCGGTGTTGATGTATCGCTCGCGATGGGGCCTGCAGGTTCGCGCCGTGGTGTCGAACCGGATCATGAGCGGCGCCGTCGGCATCGACACCCGGCGCGTCGACCGGCTTACATTCGGACTAGGCTGCGGCATCGCGGGCATCGCGGGGTCCGCATTCACGATGATCGGCTCGACCAGCCCGTCCGCCGGCCAACTCTACATCGTCGATACTTTTCTGGTCGTCGTGTTCGGCGGGGCGCAGAGCCTGCTTGGCACGGTGGCATCGGCGCTGACGATTTCGCAGTCGCAATCCGCGCTTGAGTTCTTCCTGACCGGTTCGATGGCGAAGGTTCTGACACTTCTCATCGTCATCGGATTGCTCATGCTCCGTCCGCAGGGGCTGTTCGTCCTGAAGGTTAGAAGGTGAAAATGGCAATGACCGGCTACCGCATAAATCCTCGCTCGCTCGACCTCATCGGGTTTGCCCTGATCGCGGTGCTCATCCTCGTCGTGTTCCCGCTGATGCTTGACGTCTTCCGGCTTAATCTGGTCGGCAAATATCTCACTTATGCCTTTGTGGCCGTCGGTCTTGTTCTGTGCTGGGGCTCCACCGGCATTCTCAGTCTCGGACAGGGCATCTTCTTCGGTCTCGGCGGCTACTGCATGGCGGCGTTTCTCAAGCTCGAAGCCTCCAGCGTCGCCAATACCAAGATCCAGTCCACGCCCGGCATCCCGGACTTCATGGACTGGAATCAGATCACCGCGCTGCCGTACATCTGGATGCCCTTCAAGTCGCTACCGCTGTCGCTTATCGCCGTCATCGCCGTCCCAACGTTATTCGCCTTCATCATCGGCGCCGCCATGTTCAAGCGGCGAGTCGGGGGCGTGTATTTCGCCATCATCACCCAGGCGGTCGCCGCGGTTCTGACGATTTTGATTATCGGCCGCCAGGGCTACACGGGAGGCATCAACGGCATCACCGACCTTCGCACCCTGCTCGGCTGGGACATCCGCACCGACGGTGCGAAATACATCCTCTACTTCGTCTGCTGCTTCCTCCTGCTCGGCACCATGTTCGTCGCACGCTTCATCCAGATGAGCAAGCTTGGCCGCATTCTCGTCGCGGTGCGCGACCAGGAGGATCGGGTCCGCTTCTCCGGCTACGACGTCGCCAATTTCAAGATTTTCGTGTTTTGCCTCGCCTCCGCGATGGCAGCGGTCGGCGGAGCGATGTTCACCCTGCAGGTCGGCTTCATGTCGCCGTCATTCGTCGGCATCGTTCCGTCGATCGAGATGGTGATCTTCTGCGCCGTCGGCGGCCGCGAATCGGTGCTCGGCGCCGTCGTCGGAACGTTGCTCGTCAATTGGGTGAAAACCTCGTTCTCCGAAGCATTCCCGGAACTCTGGCTGTTTGCCATGGGCGGCCTCTTCATCGGGGTCGTGCTCGCCTTTCCGCGCGGACTTGCCGGTCTGGTCACCGACCAAATCATACCGAGGCTGCCGAGCGGACGATTTTGGAGCGCCGCCGCGCAGCCAAATCCGGCACCGGCGGAATAAGGAGACGGCGCCATGTCCTCCAGCACCGATTTCCTTCTCGCTCTTGAGAGTGTCAGCGTCTCGTTCGACGGCTTCAAGGCGGTCGACGGACTTAACCTCTACGTCGACAAGGGCGAATTGCGCGTGATCATCGGCCCCAATGGCGCCGGCAAGACCACGGTTCTCGACCTGATCTGCGGGCGCACCCGGGTCTCGGAGGGCTCGATCAAGTTCAAGGACCAGGAGATCACCGGCTGCAAAGAGCAGGAGATCGTGCGCCGCGGCATCGGGCGTAAATTTCAAACGCCGACCATCTACGAGCATCTGACTGTGTTCGAGAACCTGGAACTGTCATTACCGCGCGGCCGCAACGTGGTCGGCGCGCTGTTCTGGAGCCGCACCGAGGAGGTCAAGGCTCGCGTTCAGGAAATCGCTGCGATGATCTATCTCCCGGATCAGCTCGGGCGGCCGGCGGAAACCCTCAGCCACGGCCAGAAGCAGTGGCTGGAGATCGGCATGCTGCTCATTCAGGATCCCGAACTTTTGATGCTCGACGAGCCGGTCGCCGGCATGAGCGTGTCGGAGCGCCAGAAAACCGCGGCCTTGTTAAATGACATCATCAAAAACCGCTCCGTGATCGTCATCGAGCACGACATGAAGTTTGTCGAAAGCATCGCGCATCGCGTGACGGTTCTGCATCAAGGCAAGGTCCTGGCCGAGGGTGACATGCAATCGGTGCAAGCCAACCCGAAGGTCAAGGAAGTTTATCTTGGCCACTGAGGGGCGAAAAACCATGCTCGACGTTCATAATCTCTCCGCCGCCTATGGGCAGAGCGAGGTTCTGCACGGCATCGATCTTTCGGTACGCGCGGGCGAAATCGTCGCCCTGGTCGGACGCAATGGAATGGGCAAGTCCACGCTGATGAAAACGCTCATCGGCGCGATGCCTTCGCGCACCGGGCGCATTCTCGTCGACGGGTCCGATGTAACCTCGCTGCTGAGCCACGAACGGGTCGGTCGTGGGCTGGGTTACGTCCCTCAGGGTCGGCAAATTTTCGGCACCATGACCGTGAGGGAGAATATCGAGACCGGCCTCGTGGTCACCGGCAAGAGCGATATCCCGCAGGAAATCTTCGATCTATTTCCCATCCTCGCGGACTTCGAACGCCGCCGCGGCGGCAATCTGTCCGGCGGTCAACAGCAACAGCTTGCGATCGCCCGGGCGCTTGCCAGCGACCCGAAGGTCCTTTTGCTCGACGAGCCGACCGAGGGAATTCAACCCTCCATTATCAAGGATATTGCACGGCTGCTGCGCGACATTCGTACGCTACGCAACATTTGCATCGTCGTTTGCGAGCAGCTCTTGAGCTTCGTTATGGACGTCGCCGACCGAATCCTCGTGATGGAAGGAGGACGGATCGTGCATAGCGACACCCGGGATCATGTCGATGAAACGGTGATCGCAAGTTACCTCGCAGTTTGAGCGAAAATTCAACACGCCAGCGTCGTTTTACGGAAGGTCCACCAAGCGCACTCTAGGAGCCACCATGTCTAAGACGGTTGTGAAAGTTGACCTTAAAGAATCGCCCTACAAGAACGAAATGATCCACAATCGGTGGCATCCCGACGTTCCGATCATCGAATGGGTGAAGCCTGGCGAAGATTTCGTGATGGAGACCTACGACTGGACCGGAGGTTTCATCAAGAACAACGAATCGGCGGATGACGTGCGCGACATCGATCTGACGATCGTTCATTTTCTCTCGGGCCCAATCGGCGTTCATGGCGCCGAGCCGGGCGACCTCCTCGTTGTCGATATTCTCGACATCGGCACGCTGCCGGAGAGCCCCTGGGGCTTCAACGGCTTCTTCTCGAAGAAAAACGGCGGCGGCTTTCTGACCGACCATTTTCCTTTGGCGCAGAAATCGATCTGGGATATTTCCGGCCTCTACACCCATTCTCGCCATGTGCCGGGAGTGAACTTCGCCGGCCTTATCCATCCCGGCCTGATCGGTTGCCTGCCCGATCAGAAGCTGCTCGACACCTGGAATGCGCGGGAAGGAGCGCTGATCGCGACCAATCCCAATCGCGTTCCTCCGCTCGCCGCGCCGCCGTTCGCGGCGACCGCGCATTGCGGTCGCGCCAAGGGCGACGTGAAGAACAAGATCGCCGCCGAGGGTGCCCGCACAGTTCCGCCGCGCGAGCACGGCGGAAATTGCGACATCAAGGACCTCTCGCGCGGCTCAAGGGTCTATTTCCCGGTCTACGTGAAAGGTGCCGGGCTTTCGATGGGCGACCTTCACTTCAGTCAGGGCGACGGCGAGATCACTTTCTGCGGCGCTATCGAAATGGCGGGATGGCTGCATCTCAAGGTCGACATCATCAAAGACGGCGTCGCCAAATACGGCATCAAAAACCCGATTTTCAAGCCCTCTCCGATCGTGCCGACCTACAACGATTATCTAATCTTCGAAGGGATATCGGTCGATGAGCAGGGCAAGCAGTACTATCTCGATGTGCATATCGCCTATCGGCAGGCCTGCCTCAACGCTATCGCCTATCTGACCAAGTTCGGCTACACGCCGGCCCAGGCCTATGCGATTTTAGGAACGGCGCCGTGTCAGGGGCATATCTCGGGCGTCGTCGACATTCCCAATGCCTGTGCCACCTTGTGGCTCCCCACCGACATCTTTGCTTTCGATGTCATGCCCGGGGCGGATGGACCCATCAAGCACGTCAAGGGCGGGGTCGACATCCCGATGTCGCCGGACAAGTGACCTCCGCGCGCGGCGACGAGCGGGGGCCGCCGGTTGCTGCCCCCGCACTTCACCGCCCAGATCCCGATCGAACGAGGAAAAAATGCCCGTCTACGATTATCTCTGTGCCCAATGCGGACCGTTTACCGACATGCGGCCGATGGCGGATTGCGATCAACCCAATGATTGCCCGAAATGCGGAAAACAAGCTCCGCGGGCGTTCCTGACCGCCCCCTATTTCGCCGCGATGTCGGCAGAGCGCCGGTTGGCTCACGCCACCAACGAGCGCAGCGCTTCCTCGCCGCAGGTCTTGTCCAAGGTGAAGAATGCCCATGGCGCGAGCTGCAACTGCTGCGGGGGAAAACCTCTCCGCCCGAGCAAGCGTGCCGGGAACGGCGCGAAAAGCTTCCCGACTAGCCGCCCTTGGATGATCTCGCATTAGGATCACACGGCGGCCACGCGACGGTACGGCGCACTTGCATAAGTAATTATGAGTTATCGATACTCTTAGCAGGCAGAGATGCTGCAAGCTCAGTCCGTCGGACATCCACTAAGACCGCTCTCGTGCAAAGAAAGATGCATTCCGTGCAGTCTTACACACCGTTGGCTATCGCAAGAAAATTAGGCGGTAGGGCAAGGTCGGTAGAAGAGCAGCCTCAGAGAGCGCATTTTTGCTTTCGGCGGCAGATCCGGAGTGCAGAGGTTCAGCGCGCAGTAAGCCAAAATCCGCGCTACTAAGCGGCTTTAGCCCCGGCCGGAGAACGGGTTTGGGATAAGGCTTGGCGGAGGGAGTGTCCGCCTATAAACGAAAAATATCCTGCGTTTTCAATATGTTATATATCGCCACTTACTCTTACCCCCAAATTGACCCGCGAAGAGATTCCGGACTTTAACGGCCGGAGGCAAACTCTGCCGAACCCTTTGCTCACATTTGCAATGGCAGCGTTGGCGAGTTCGTCAAGACCTAATTTAGACCAAGCGCCTTTAGCGCCGCAGTTTTCGGATCACTGAAAAAGATTGGATCTACATGTTCCATGATGTCACCGGTCACTTCGAGGAAACTGCGCTTATTCTCGAGAGGGATAAGTGCCCTTTTTGCTCCGTTATCCATTGCGATCTGGAGAGGTTCGACGAGCGAACGGAGGCCTTTGATATTTCCCTGAACGCTGACATCGCCCAGTACAAGCAGAGCTGCAACCGGCGGCGCCTTTTTCAGCGCGGAGAATGCCGCGATAAAGAACCCTAGTCCGATCTCTCCCTCGATTCGGTTGTTCATGAGGTCAATAACTTCGACGTGAAGATCGGACACCTCCAGTTCGTGCGCGATGGATAGCTCCTCCTTTTTTGCCAGCATATAGCTGAACGCGCGGCCGATAGACTCCTTTGTGATGCCGCTCACACCCCCGGCGGTGCGAAGCTTTCCAGAGCCAGACGACACGGATACTTCCACTCTGTACATGCCGACCGTGCCGTCCTGGGAAAGCGCGGCCGTATAAATGCTTCCTGGCGACAAGGGGTCTGCCGAGATTAAATTGCGTCCACCTTGCTCCGGCACGCCGACGAAACGCTCCTCTCCGGTTTCGATCACCGTGTAGCTGAAAGAGGTGTGATAGTACTCGAAGGAGCCCATCTTTTTGAGCTGTTCTTTCACGCGACGGCGCCCCTCCATCGCGAACTCCAAAAGCTCGGCGATCTCGACCGGCGTTGCATCGCCTTTCGGATGGATGATCTTCATCAGCCCCGAGACCGTCTTCTTAACTGCCTTCCGGTCGCGCGCGACCAAGTGTGAACCCATCGTGAAGTAGCGATCGCAGATCTCCGTAAAATTGTGACGGCGGAGTTCGCGAAGCGCCTCGGCCAAATAGTCGACCACGAAGCCGTAGTGATCCGTGAAAAGGTCATTCCGCATCTTCGGTATCTCCCACCCTGGGAGATAAAAATGCAGCCGATCGATGAAGGCCATGTCGTCCCGTATGACATCCGGCATGGGCTCGAACAAATGACCGGTCTGGACCATGATCTCGATTGCCTGCTGGGTATTGCCGAAAAGCGCAATGCTTGCCTCCCCCGAAGCGGCCTCCTGTCCGCGCTGGAACGCGCCAGACTCACAGTAGGTCTTCATCGTGGTGATGACTTCTTTCGGCATCTTCTCGAGATCAGCGACTTCGTCAGATTTCGTCCTCCTCGGAGATTTACCCACGAATCTACCCGCATCCGTTCCGGGCCCCCTCCTCCATGAAGCGCCAAGAGTGGATGGGGGGCGATTAGCGGTGGCCCCGTTGGGCCCGCAAATTGTCCACGGCGCGCGCCAGCTCGCGTCCCGCCAGGCGCGACTGCGCCATGATGTAGTCTTTCTCGGTCGTCGCGAATGTGCTGTGGCCGAGCAAATCTTTCACTCCGCGCACGTTCACCGGATCCCGCACCGACCAGAAGGTGGCAGCAGCACGACGAAACTGATGCAGACTCACCGGAAATCCAAATTCCTCACGGGTACGGTGGCGCACCGCGTTGTAGATGACCCCTGCCCGAAATGGTCCGCCGCGACCCGAAGTCCACAGGTAATCGTGGGCGCTAGCGCCACGGATGTGCGGACGGATTTGATCAACATAGATGTCGATGCGGCGGGACAATTCCCCTGAAATTGGAAAATCGAGTGGCCGCTTCGTCTTGACGTCCTCTGCAGGGATGTCGAGGGCCCAATCTTCACCGGATTTGACCAGATGTTTGCCGATGCGCAGGGACGCCGCGGTGCGCCGACGCAGCGGAATGAGCGCCAGCAATGCGATGATGAGGCCATCTCGGAATGCTGCTTGGGCCCACCAGTTGGTCAGGGGCCTGTCGCCGGAGAGCACATTGTCCATCAATTCGATGCCGAGCTTGTAGAGGGTTTCGCTGGTTACCAGATGATGCCGCTCCGCTTTGGCTCGCGTGCCGGCCTTGATCCGGTTACCGATCGTTTTGAGCCAGCTCCAATCGTTGCGCGGGCACAGATAATGGAGCGCCAGCCAGAGATGATAGAGATAAATGCTGACGGTCATGGCGCCGCAAGTCGCGGGCTGCCAATTGACGAATTTTTTGATGAGAAGCCGGCTAAAACGATCGGTTGGTGGGCGGTCGAGCAGTGCCTTGTGCTTCACGCCGAGAAAATAAAGATATTTTCCGTACGTATATCGTAATTGTTCGATAGTGCGCTTGGCCAAATGGCCACCCGCACCGCCGTCATCGAACACATCCGCTGCGGGCGTGAATACGGCGTGCCACAGGCTTCTGTCCGCAGCGGGCCATTCCGCAAACTCAAGATATTGCTTACCTTGGTGCCACATGACGCGTCCTGTCGCGAAAGAGCCCTGCCCGTTCAGCGCCGAGGTTACGGCTCTTGCGCCGCGAGCGCCTGTTCCAACAGATGCTGATGATGTCGTGCCGCGCGCCGGCTGCTGATTCCGGTGTAAGACGACACCGTAGTGCGCAAGCTTTTGTGCGCAAGGAGCTGCCGCACAGTCTCAAAGTTTCCTGGTTCGGCATCCAGGATGACCTTGGCGGCCAAATGCCGGAACTGGTGCGGCGACAGCTGCAAACCCAGTCGCTTTCGCAGCGTCGTTCTGATCAGCCAGGCGACCGCCCATTGATTTTTTGCCGTGCCGTCCGCCTTAACGAACAACCGATCATTCCGTCTGCCGATGACCTTGGGCAAGATGTGGTCGCGGTATTCGGCGAGCTTCTTCGCCATATGCGGCGGAATATCAAAGGCGATCTCCGTTTGGTTCTTAACGTCACCGGCGTCAATTTCGAGGCTCGAAATAGCACCGGGACCATTGTGCAGAAAAATGTGCTTGCCGAACTCAAGATTCCAAAGGTTTTGCATTCGTACAGGTGCATAAAGCGGAAGTCCGATCGCGATGGCGGCTTGCGCCTTTAACAATGTACGGCCGTTCGGCTTTTTGTCGCGTTTAACCTCCTCCCACAAGCGGTCTGGCAGCTTGATCAAGCGGAGCAGATTTTTCGGATCGTCGAACTGCCGAAGGGCTGCCTTGTTCTTATCCGTTAACCCGGACGGTAATGCCGGCAGTTTAGTGGCGAGGCGTTTAAGTTCCTCAAGTGCGGCGTTGTCGATTTTGACCCAGCGTCGGGCAAGATCGATCAGCGTCCAGGCAACGCCGCGATTAAAGGCGTTGGCACGGCCATCGGCCATTTCGTGGCGCCGGCGCAGAATGCACTTGAAATTATGGGGGGTGACGAGATCGGCAAGTGCGGTGATCGTCTTCGGCGCAATCCCGCTGTCCACCAACGCCGTTACCGCGGCGTGAATATAACTGCTCTGCAACGTGACTGTCTGCGGTTTTAAGGCACGCGAGCGGGCATCGGCTGCGAAAGCATCATCGCCGCTGCACCAGTGCAGATATGCGTCATGTTCGCTTTGGAACGAAGCCGGAAGCCGCGACCAATTGAGCCGCTTAGGCGGCCCACGGAAAGATGGAACTGCTAGCCGGCGAAGAGGGAGATCGCCTTTGTCGGCGACTTCGTTCCAAATCTGGGCAACGTCCCGGTGCAGCCGGTTCGGGCGAGGATGCAGTGTGCCCCCACGGACCTCCTCGATGAAATCCGCAAGAACGCTGTCGTCGACCTGCTCCGGCTCAACACCTTTTCCGCTGCACCAGCCCCCGAAACGCGACAAGCCAATCCGGACCCGCTTGGACGAACGGCCCGTTAGAATCTTGGACCAGGAAGGGAGCAGCCCGGCGCTCCTGAGCGACGGAACGCTCCCAATGCCACTTACCCGAACTGCCGCCAAGAAGTTCGATCGGATGTTGGACAGAGTCTTTTGGCTGAGACCTGCGCCCGCCGGCATGACGGACGCCAGCGTTTGACTGATCGCTGGCAGGTCCAGTGGAATGTTGTCCGGCTTCTCGCCAATCAGCCGAGCCACACGCTTGGCTCCCGAGCGAAGGTCGCGTCGGCGGTCGCCCGACAGCGAGCGATTGCGCTCCAGGCCGGCAATGACGTCGCCGAGCGTGGGCGGACCGTCGGTCGGGCGCACTGGCAGCCGTGGCGCTCGGGATCGGGATCGGGATCGGGAAAGGCGGATGCGGCCTCGGGATGACATGGCATGACTCTAGGCGCTTTTCGGGAGAACTCAATACCTATATAGTAGTCATCTAATGAGATATAGTATTCCCGATATATCACAAGGTGCTGACTCCCCAAGACAAATCATGACCCGAAGTGCCCCATCACCCCTCTCGATGAACCGCAATAAAGGCACGCAAATCGGTTTCGGCGATTCGAATGGCTCGTCCAAAGCGGTGGGAGACGATCTTGCCGGCGTCGATTAGTCGGCGGACAGTGCGGGGGCTGAGGCGAAGAATTTCAGCCGCCTGCGCGATCGTATAAAATTGGATTTGATAAGCCTGTTTGCGGCCGCCTGCCCATGCCGAAACGGGCGTCTTTGAACTTGGACAAGCCGAAGCTTTGGTCCGAAGCGTCATTTTATCCGCCCCTCTGAAGAACCGGTCGAAAGGCGCCGCGCTACATAGCTCTCGATGCTGGCGACGGTGATTTTCCGGCGGCGACCATCCTTATAGGATTCAACTTCTTCGGCGGCTATCAATTCGTAAATTCGGGTGCGACCACACGCGAGCATTTTCTGCGCGCCGTGCGGACTAACCACAATCGGTTCGAGGTCCTTAGAGTGGCGATCAGACACTTGCATCTCCGCATCAGGGTCGGATGCGGCTAACATAGTGCTATTGAGCCGATAGACCTAAATTCGCAAAACCGCGGCGATTATTTTTTGGCGATTTTCGGTGGTCTGCCGCGTCTCACGTCGCAAGAACGACGAAATCTTTCGCGCAAGATCTCACGACCACCGTAGAACGCGGCTTCCTTCGCTGCCGCCTCTAGCCCTTTTAACGTCGGACGCTTTCCCGACTTCATAGCCTGTTCGATATACTGATCGACAAACGCTTGCGCATTCTTATTTATCATAGGCCGCAATTTTTTAGGCATGGGAACTTGGCGACTGATACACGCTTCAAGCGACTTCGGAATGAACTGCCGATGCTGCGCTTTGCTCAGCAGCCATTCGATGGCAGCGCGAGGGCGTACCTTGACTTTCGCTATTGCTTCGAACTCTCGGCTTTCTCGCTCAAACATTAACAGAGGCGTAGCATCGCCAATGAACCATTCCTCGCCCGCAAAAACCGCCTCCTGAAACGCTAAAATGATTGCGACTTTGGCGTAATCCAGCTGATCGGCTGGGAGAGACAGATGAACGGACAAAAAATACGCAAGTCCACCGACTGCAATTGGCTTGGATAAATGAGATTCCCAGTAGAGTCGGGCCGCCCAATCGCCGTAAGCAGCATAGAAGACATCCTCCTCCAGGCGAAGACCAAAGGCATGCCCGTCCGCGATCAGCTGACTAACAAGACGATAGCGGACGTTCACTGGTTCTTTCCGAAGCACTGAAGCGCGATCGATGAACCACGCTCGAATATTCGTCACGTTATCGATCAATTTTCTCCCTCCTATTCGCGTCTCACCGGAACGGCGAAAAATGCCAGTTCTGTTGCTTGTCACTGATTCCATACAATTGACGCGGAATGAGCGCGCTAGAGTTGCCGACTGAGGACGTAAGCCGTTGATAGTTATTATTTATTCTAATCTATTTGTCGGCGCTGGTCGCGGCTCGAAGGTAACGCATGGACGATGCCGAGCCGGTGGTGCTGCTTCCGTCGTGGCCTGCTAAGCGCAATCCCAACTCCGGTACTTCCCTTTCTCCGCGCGCTCTCCTCATGGTAGCGGCCGCAGCGCGCCGTCAAGGGACGAGCCCTTGACTGCGCGCTTTGACGGCCGCCCGCCATGGAGAGCGTCTCGCGGAGAAAGCGCGAGAGGTCGAACTTATCAGCCTCACTTGTGAATCGGCGTCGAACTTTGACCCCACCTCGAACATGCCTCAAGTATTTGGCAAGACGTCTACAATTGCCGTTTTCGGAGAACCCGATCGGCGTCCAAGCGTGACCCCACCTGTTTCCTG
>Ga0182013_10001166_pt1 | contig 36196 bp, 37 predicted proteins | sample 612S2MmetaG_FD_120487 | JGI IMG/M metagenome (GOLD analysis project Ga0182013, IMG submission 120487) | Permafrost microbial communities from Stordalen Mire, Sweden - 612S2M metaG | ecosystem: Environmental > Terrestrial > Soil > Wetlands > Permafrost | place: Sweden: Stordalen | collected... | reverse complement strand
TGGTGGGCAGTGAGGGACTCGAACCCCCGACTTCCTGCTTGTAAGGCAGGCGCTCTAACCAGCTGAGCTAACCGCCCACGTGCGGTGGGAAGGCCGTTACGGCCTTTTGACATCATAGCAGCGCGCGTTCTTTGTTGGCCTGGGTTGATAGACTTGCCCGGTGAGCCGCCTCATTGTGAACGCAGACGACTTTGGGCTGACCGCCGGGGTCAACCGGGCCATTGTGGAACTGCACCTGGCCGGAGTGCTGACCAGCACAACCCTGATGGCGCGGGCCGCGGCCACCGATGAGGCGATTGAAATCGCTCGCGCCACGCCATCGCTGGGCGTGGGTTGCCACGTGGTGCTGGTGGATGGCGAGCCGGTGCTACGGCCGCGCCAGGACCTTGTGTGGTTAGCCGACCCGAGAGTCGGGCGCTTCAGGCCCTCCTTGAGCGGCTTCCTTGGCGATTTGTACCGCCGTGGGCCGCGCAGGAAGTTGTTGGGGGAGATTGAGGCCGAGGCAGGAGCGCAAATTGCTTTCCTGCAGAGCCGCGGCGTTCGCCTCACCCACGTGGATACGCACAAGCACACGCATATGTTTCCGGCGGTGTTGCGCCCCGTGCTGCGGGCGGCGCGTGCGGCTGGCATCGGAGCGGTGCGCAATCCCTTCGAACCGGCATGGAGCAGTCGCGCTACGCCCGGCGCTCCCTGGGTGCGACGGGTCCAGGTGGCGCTGCTGCGGCGGCTTGAGTCCACCTTTTTGCGCATCGTGACAGAGGAGGGTTTCGTCACCACAGGCGGCTCGGTCGGGGTGCTGGCCACCGGTACGCTGGATTCGGCAACTGTCGCTTCCCTGCTTTCGGCAATGCCGGAGGGAACGTTCGAATTGGTTTCGCATCCCGGATACAACGACAGCGATCTCGCCCAGGCGCACACACGGCTGCTGGCCTCGCGCGAAACCGAGCGCGGGGCGCTCGAGACGTTAAAGCAGTTTGCAGCGGTGAAGCTAATTTCCTTTGCGGATTTGAGACCGGCTGCCGTCGCCCGCGCCAAGGTTTAACCTGCGCTTCTGCATCTTCGCCGCCCCTGGGTACGTCCAACCGCAAGAAAGATAATAAGAAACGGAGCGAGAAGGCGCTATGCGCATCGGCATTACGTGTTACCCCACGTACGGCGGTTCAGGCGTGGTGGCCACGGAACTGGGCATCGAATTGGCAGCCCAGGGCCACGAGATCCACTTTATCTCCTATTCCCAGCCCTTCCGCCTCAACGGGCGGGACGGCGGCCTCTTCTATCACGAGGTTCCGGTATCTAGTTATCCGCTATTCGAGTTCCCGCCCTACGACCTGGCGCTGGCTTCCCGGATGGCGGAAGTGGCTGAATTTTATGAACTTGATTTACTGCATGTGCATTATGCGATTCCCCACTCAGTCAGCGCGCTGCTGGCGCGCCAGATGCTGGCGGCGAAAGGACGACGGCTGCCATTTGTGACCACGCTGCACGGCACCGACATCACGCTGGTGGGGTTGGACCGCAGCTATCTGCCCATTACGCGCTATGCCATCCAGGAGAGCGACGGCGTCAGCAGCATCTCAAGCTATCTGAAGGCAAAAACGTTAGAAGATTTTGGCGTCACGCGGCCTATCGAGGTGATTCCCAACTTTGTGAACTGCGACGTGTACCAGCCGATTCGCGATGAAGCAGCGCGGGCAGAGGTGCGGCGGCGGCTGGCCAAACCGGACGAAGCCATCCTGATGCATCTCTCGAATTTCAGGCCGGTGAAGCGGGTGGTGGACGTGGTCAAGGTGTTTGCCCGGGTGGTGCGGGAGGTTCCGGCGCAACTGGTTCTGGTGGGCGACGGACCGGACCGGTCGTCAGCGGAATGGCTGGCGCATGACCTGCAGATCCAGGACAAAGTTCACTTCATGGGCAAGCAGGAGCGGGTAAATGAGCTGCTGCCCCTGGCTGACCTGATGCTGATGCCGAGCGAGTTGGAGTCGTTCGGGCTGGCGGCTCTGGAGGCCATGGCGTGCAAAGTTCCGGCCATTGCGACGGGAGTGGGTGGTGTGCCGGAGCTGATCGACGACGGGGAGACGGGCCTGCTGTATCCGGTGGGAGACGTGGACGCGATGGCGGCCGGGGCGCTGACGTTGCTCGGCGACCGCGCGCGGTTGGAAACCATGCGCGAGGCGGCCCGAAAGACGGCGCAGAAGCGGTTCTGCTCCACGCTGGTGATACCGCAATATGTCAAGTACTACGAGCAAGTGCTGGCACAGGGGTAGGCATCCGCGGCGCCCGTTTCGATTCGGGCGCTCAGGCCGTGGGCTGCTCGGCGGGGTCGGGGGCAAATCTGGGCGTAAAGCCGAGCCGCTGCCAGAAGTCGGTGAGCATCGCCACCGTCTCCGCTGAGGTCTTGGAAGTGGAACGCAACAGGATCTGGGAGCCGGCGCTTTGGGCCAGGTCGCGGGCTTCGGCGGCAATGGCCACGCACTTGTCGGGGCGGTAGGTGCAGGCGGCCAGGTCGGCAATGGAAAGCCGGGTGGTCGGCGTGGCCAGCACAGTGCGCGGCGGAGCCATGCGGTCGAGCAGCCAGAGAATCTCCAGCTTGGACTCCAACTCATCGGGAACACAGTCGATCGCCAGGTCGGCCTCCCGCACAGCATCTTCGATGGTAGAGACAAAGGTGACCATGGGCAGCGCCGCGGGGTTTGGCTCTTGGCGCATGGCCGCGGAGCTGAGTTCCTGGCGAAGTAGTTCCTGTGCGTGCTGAAGATTGGCGGGCATCACGTCTTCCAGCAGGACGCGGAAGCCGGCACGGGCAGCCGAAAGGGCGAGCCAGCGGCCCAGGGGTCCGGCTCCGATGATCGCGACTGTAAGCAATGAGTGCGCCTTACTTGGCGTTAAGAGCCTGGGCCACGTCTTCGGCGTTGGGCTTGGCATTGAGCAGGTGGTCGGCAACGCGGGCGCGCTCTTCGGGGGTAAGAGAGGGTATGGTCGCCAGGACGCGGCGAAGGGTAACAGCGACGTCGTCGATATAGTTCATTAAGCGGATGGCTTCTCCGGAGAGCGGCATGCTTTTTCCTCGGTGGTGAAGTTCCCTTTTATTGTAGGCGGTACGGTTGGCCGGGGGAAAGGCGGGGCGAAGCGGCTTGCAGATTACCAGGAAATGGCGGTACCCCGGTGGAAGGGCTGGCAATAGTCGATTTCTGCACTGTCCTGCCGTAGTCTTTATGAGCTATATTGGACTACCTGTCGAATAGGCAGCGGTTCGCCTGCGCCCTGAACGATTCGCTGACCCCGGAAACTGAGCAAGGTATTCGGCCTCGATGCCAATCGCTAGGTCTTTCACAAATCAACATTCATCGCCGTTCCGTGACGACAAGGGCTGCTCGGGACGCGATGCATACAAGGGCGTATGGATCTGCCACTGGCCAGGAGGGTCTAATGAAGGTTACCGACACGATTGGAATGGTGCTGAAAAGCAAAGCCGGCAATAGCGTGCTGTCCATAGCACCGGAGCAGTTGGTTTACGAGGCGCTGGAGAAGATGGCCGAACACAACGTCGGCGCCTTGCTGGTAATTTCAAACCATCGTCTGGTCGGCCTCCTCTCGGAGCGTGACTACACGCGCAAAGGAGTCCTGCTGGGCCACCTGTCGAGAGAAACCAAGGTCAGCCAGATTATGACCAGCCCGGTTGCATTCGTGAGCCCGCAGCACACGGTGGATGAATGCATGGCCCTGATGGCCGAACATCATTATCGCCACCTGCCGGTGCTCGAGGGCGATGCTGTGGTGGGCGTGGTCTCTATCGGCGATCTGGTGAAGTGGGTGATCTCCGGTCAGGCGCAGACCATTTATGCGCTGGAGGGCTACATTACGGGTGCCTATCCGTCGTAGCCTCCGCACTCGAAATCGGCAGACAAGTCACCCGTATGCGAGCGGTTGCGGCGCCGCGTGAGCTGCAAACAAAGCGTACCTACGCTTTGGGACGGGTGGCCTTGAAGGTGCCGTCGTAGGAAGAGAACTCCCACGTGCCGGTCATGGCCGCAGTGTCATCGATCTTGCCGGCGATCTTGAGCGGCGCGGTTTCGCCTGTCTCGTCGGAGGTCATCGAGAATTCCAGATTCAGTTGGCCATCCTTGTACGTGCCGGCCACATCGGTCGCGCCAAACTTGCCCGTGACCTTGCCATCCGCATCGACTGAAAATTCGGCATCCATTTCGCGGTCGCCGCCCGGAGTATCCAATACGAAGTGCCACTTACCATTGATCCCGGCATCCTGCGCATGCGCGACGGGGCGAGCCATGACCATAAAAACCATTGCGACTGCGATAACCAGAAGCTTCTTCACGCGTTCTCTCCTCGTTCTATCGGCTTAGGGGTAGCGCCAATGCGGCGCGAACATCCACATAAGTCCAGTCGGCAAATCTCTCTCAAGGATAAGTCCGGCCGGAGCCTTCGAACTGTGGAATTGCCAGTGTAACGCAGGGGAAAGACGACGGCATAGGTGATGGTTGGAAATGTCGTCATCCGGGGGAGGGTTCGGATGATGCCGGGCAGCACCTATGGCTTTGGAGTTACTTCCACTCCCACATCTTGGAAACTGTGTGGCCGGATGAATCCACATCGTATTCGAAGGCTCCGCACGCGTTGTTGAGACGAGCGAGTTTCTGCGAAGTGGTGCGGAAGAACAGCATACCGCGGTAGCTGATGGAGCCGCCCGGACCGAATTTGCCAATACCAGTCCCCGTCCAGGTAATCCCTTCTCCATCGGATGTAGTCTCCAGGCCCTGGCCGTGGCCATAAATGGAGCCATCCGCGCGAATGACGGATGTGTAGGTGCCGATGCCGGTAACGGCAACTCCGAACAAGGTGCCGCTGTCTTCAAATGACACTTCCGCGGTAGGCGGGTCGACTGACAGCACTCGCCTCACGATTCTTTTGCCTGTAGTTACACCTATTTGTTCGCCTAACATGATGAACCTCCTCTTTCGCCGGGTCTTGATTTGGGAATCCCGGGGTGCGCAATTCTACACCGCCATAGGCACGAGATACTGGAATTTGTTTGAGCTGATTGAGCGGACCGCCAATGCACAGAATCGAAGCTGGAGCACCGGGGAGGCGAACGCGGCAAGTTAGCCGAGGAAAGCGCGGTGGGCGGGCTTGCCGGACGACTGCCAGCGGCGAACGATTTCATAGACGATGGCAGTGGCATAGGTGACGGCGACCCAGACAAAGACCGCCTCGATAGGCAAGCCGCTCCAGGCAGTGATGCGAATGCCGGTCATTTGCGAATCCTGATAGCCCCACCATCCGTAGGGAATGCCGAGAGTCGCCTCCCAGAGCAGGCTGGTGAGAAGGATGATGAACAGGGTGAGGCTGAAGGCGCGCCAGTTGATGACCGGCAGCGCCGAGGGGAGCAGAGCGGCCGATGGGCCCAGGGCGGCGACAACCAGAAACGTGAAATAGCCGGGAAAACCGGGGGTTTGGACGAAGCGTCCGCGGAAGAAGATAGCCGCGGCGATCAGGATGATAGCCCAGAATAACGATTGCGGGTGAAATTGCAGCAGGCGCTTGAAGGTTGTGCGTTCGCGGGCATCGACGGGGATGCTGTATGCAGCCAGCCAGTACTCATCGAGCCAGATGTAGAGCAGAAGCACGGTCACGAACCCGGTGAAGTAGAAGAGATACTCCTCAACCGGGACGCTGCCGCCCAGTGCGGGAGCTGCAATGCCTAACGTCGCGCCGGGATCGGGAAACTTGAGAAAGGATCGCGCGAAGAAGAAGTCGAGGATGACGCCCATCGGGAAGAGGATAGCGATGGTGCGCACGAAGGAGCGCTTGGATATGCGAACACCTTCGCGGGGCACGAACCAGAGACCGATCACGAGAATGGGCACGATAAAGAGAAGCAGGCTGACGGTGTATCCATACGGCGATGGACTGGCCACCGACGCGGCCGCCTGCGGCGATACGCGCACAGTGTGCAGTGTGAGCGCGGCAGGAACAGCCAGCATGGCCAGAATCGCCAGGACAAGCAGAAAACTGGAGCGCGGAGAACCAGACGCCCGGGAAATCGCCATAGCACCTCCTCTACCCGGCCCAAAGGGCACTGAGACAAGGAAATATACCATCCCAATCTCCGCGGGGAAGGATTATTTTCGACCACGGTGCCGGCTATCCGGGAATTATTAGTGTCCCGACTTTGCCGCGATAGAGCTGCGACAACGATAGGCGAACGCAGCTGCGCAAACGCGCCGAGGCGGCCCACCCTCCCACAAGGAGTGGACCGCCTCATTGCATTCCGGACCGTGAAGCTTGCCCGCCGGAAATTCCTTATCTCGATCTTCTTCTCGTCTTGAAGCAAATCCAGTTACAACGTGCGCTTGAAGAGCGGGATCGCGATCAACAAAGTGGCGAAGCCGAAGGTGAAAAGGAAGAAGAGGTCGAACTGAATAGCCTGGAAGCCGCCGTCCTTGAGCAGGATGGCCTTGAATCCATGGATCACGTAGGTAAACGGATCGACAACGGCGATGGCGCGCAGCCACTTGGGGAAGGCAGCGATGGGATACATGGCGCCGGAGGGGTAGAAGAGCAGTGTGTTGAGAACACCGAACATGGCGCGGGGGACAAGCGGATCGTCGACGCGGACCATGAGAAGAAACATCATGCCGTTGAAGGCAATGGAAGACGCGAGGATAAGCAGCAGGAGTTCCAACAGCACCATGGGGTGGAAGATGATGCCCAGTCCGGCCATGAGGGAACCTATGACGGTGAGCGAGATGCCACTTAGCGTGGCCTTGATGGCCCCGGCGGCATTAAGTCCGAATACTAACTCGAACTTGGTGATGGGAGTTACAAGATAGCCTTCGTGGACGCCGCGGGCCTTGTCGTCGATGTATAACATGCCGCCGCCGATCATGACCGAGATATACATGGCCAGGGAAACAGTAGCGGGGAGAAGAAACTTCATGTAATTGACGTAAGGGTAGAGTTCGACGACCTGGAGCGCGATGGCGGTAGCGAGGCGGGGCTGAATGAGAGGGGCGCTCAGAGCGTCGACAACCAACTGCATCTCGCTCTCCATTGAGCCGGAGGTGAACAGGTCCGAGTTATCGACGACAAGGCCAAGGTGAGGAGCGTCCTGCGAGTAAACGCGGCGGGAGTATTGAGCCGGAATGATGACGGCAGCATCCATTCTGCCGGTGCGCACGTCTTCGCGGGCCAGGTTCTCGTCGTTGTAGTCGACAGTGGTGAATGTCTTGATGTTGACCGCAATGGAGTCGAAGGCCTCGCGTATCTTGACGGATTGCGGACCGTGGTCATAATCGACGACAGCAACGTGCAGGCCGGTAATCTTTCCGCCAAAGGCGTTGCCCATGATGATCAACTGCAGAAAAGGCATCATCAGCGACATGATCATCAGGGTGGGCGAGCGAAAGAACTTTCGCATCTCGCGCTCGATAATGGCGAACATTCGGTTCATGGCTGCGCTCCCGGCCGAGGCGGCATGGTGAAGACGGCCTTGACCTGCTCATCGCGGAGCTGGCGGCCGGTGTAGTGAACAAAAACGTCGTCGAGCGAAGTGTTCTGAACGCTGAGTGAAGTGAGCGTCTCGCCAAGCGAGGCGGCTAGCTCGACCAACTGCATGGTGGTGCGAGAACCGGAAGAGGTAAGGACGCGATAGAACCCCGCGGATTCAGCCTGGACGCTGGTCACTCCGTCGAGCGCCTCAAGCCGGGACTTCCACTCTTCGGTTTCGCGATTGAAATGGACTTCGACGACGTTGGCTCCGGGAACGCTGTGCTTGAGCTCGATGGGCGTGCCGAGGGCAACGAGGTTGCCGTGATCGACAATGGCTATGCGGTCGCAGAGCTTGTCCGCTTCCTCCATGTAATGGGTGGTGAGGAGCATGGTCAGGTGGCGCGTGACGCGCAGGTTATCGAGCATCTCCCAGACAGCGATGCGCGAGACCGGATCGAGACCCGTGGTTGGCTCGTCGAGAAAGAAGATGCGGGGACTGTGGACAAGGCCGCGGGCGATTTCGAGGCGGCGGCGCATTCCGCCGGAGAGAGTTTTCGTTTGCGCATCGCGCCACTTGGTCAGGTCCACTGCCTCAAGCACGTCGGCGATGTTTTTCTCGCGCTGGTCGTGAGGAACGCTGTAAAGCTTGGCGTAGATGCTGAGGTTTTCACCAACGGTGAGGTCGGGATCGCTGGTCAGGGCCTGCGGAATAACACCGATCATGCGGCGCACCGCGTCTGAATCTTTGACCACATCGTGGCCGCCGACAATCGCCGTGCCGCTGGTGACGGGCATGAGGGTGGTCATCATGCGGATCAGTGTGCTTTTGCCTGCGCCATTGGGGCCGAGGAGGCCAAAGATTTCACCTTCGGCCACTGAGAAGCTGATGCCCTTGACCGCCTCGAAAGTCCCAAAGCGCTTGACGATGTTCTCCACCACGATGGCGGCGGGCGCAGTAGTCTTGCCGTTGCCGTTGATGGCCGCGCCGGGTTGGGCTGGAGCCGTCATTGCTTCACCAGCTTGCCCTTGGGGATGTAGACCTCGGCTGTCATGCCGGGCACAAAGCGCTCGCCGGGATTGTCGATGAGCAACTTCAGGCGCACGGTCTCGATGTCGCGCTTGCGCCCGCCGTTGATGTCGCGCTGCGTAGCGAAGTCGGCCTCGGCGGACTTGGCGATGACTTTGCCTTGTAATTCGGCGCCACTGGGCATAACGACCCGCAGGCTGTCACCGAGTTGCACGGCATCGGCCTGCGTTTCCGGTAGCGGCGCGTAGACCCAGGTCTGGGTCAGGTCCATGATGGTGGCGATGGTGCCACCGGCGGCGAGCACCTCGCCCTGGCGGGACGCAAGCACATTCACCTTGCCGGCAACCGGGGCAAAGATCTGCGAGTACCCGAGCATGACGCTGGCCTGGTCGGCAAGCGCCTTGGCGTTCTGCACCTGCCCGCGCGTGGAGGCGACCGTGCGCTCCGATACCGTGGTGAGCAGCTCATGGGCGCGCGCCTGGCGCAGCGAAGCTTCAGCGGCGGCAACATTCTCTTTCGCTGCTTCCAGAGCAGCTTTGGCGGCCTGCAGGCTGGTGGCGGCATCGTCGCTGGACTGTTGGCTCATGATGCCCTGTTTGGCCAGTGCGACAATGCGCGTGGTGTCCGCCTGCTGGTGCTCCAGGTTGGCCTGGGCCTGAGCCACCGAGGCACGGGCCGCGCGCACCTGGGCTTCGGCGTTGACGGTGGCGCTGGTGGTTTCGCCGCGATTCTGCCGCGTGGTCTCGACTGTCTCGTTCAGCTTCCACTGATTGCTCGTGAGGGTGGCCTCCGCAGCTTTGCGCGCGGCTTGCAGGTCATCGTTCTCGATGACGGCGATAAGCTGACCCACTTTCACTTCCTGGCCTTCTTCCACGGTCAACGTCTGAATGCGGCCGGGGATCTTGGCGCTTACCAGCACTTCATTCGCATCGACGGTGCCAATCAGCTTCAGGTCGCTGGGAGGCCGCGCGGTGAGCCAGTACCAGATGAGCGAGCCCAACGTGAGCAGGCCCAGGATCAGGAAAACTCTATTTCGTGCGTTCACAAATTCCTCACTTCTCGATCGACTCCCGGGCGGAGTTGCGGAGCCAATGCGGCCGCAGTCCGCCACTTGCAGGCATGGGTGTCAAAGCCAGCACGCGGGCGGCGACCCGGGTTCCGTGTGCGCGATCGGCAAAAATGGCCTGTCCCAGATAGGTGATGGCTGCGTTACGGCGATGCTCCAGGACGCGTGGATCCAGGGGATCGATTTCCTGAATCAGGCGCATCATGGGAGCGGAGAGAAAATAAAAGGCATTGGCGCCGAGCGCCGCGTAGGTAATTTGCAAGCGATCGACAGCGATCAACTCCCCGCTGGCTACGCCCTCGTCGATCACCTGCAGGATGCGCTCGTGCACTGGCCTGAAGACCTTCTCGACAAGGGGCGTGAGGGCATTTTCCTCGCCACGATGCAGACGAATCATCTCCTGCTGCATCAGGTTTTGGAATCCCCAGTTGGTGTGGATGCGGTCGAAGTGGTTGAGTACCGCGCAAAGAAATCGCTCGCCCGGTGTGGCGCTGCCTTCCAGCGCGGCCAGGCTTGAGACCCGTACCCCCTCCGCCACTGACTCCAGGGCCGCGGAGTACAGGTCCTCTTTGCCCTTGAAGTAGTAGTAGAGCAGCGCCTTGTTCACTCCCGCCTCTTCGGCAATCTGCTCGGTGCGCGCACCGGCCAGTCCATTCAGGCTGAATTGGCGGATGGCGGCATCGAGGATTCGGGTGCGGGACTCGGCGGAGTGATCAGAGGAAGCGTGCGTGGAAGTAGGCGTGGTCATGTTTTTAACTAACTGGTTAGTAAATTAGACCCAAACGCCCAGAAACGCAAGCCCCTCCACGTTGAAAATCTATTAGTTCTCTTCGAACTGCTTTGGTATCAATCGCATATAGAAAAGGACAATCTGAATTGGTGTGCCGTAATACGTCCGATCAGTTCTCGAGTCCAAAGGACGACGCCTTCACGCGCGATTCCCCGTGCAGCGTGCGTACAGCTTCAGGCCAAGGTCAGTCGGAGTGATATCGACATTCTCATTGGCCATAAGCGATGAGGTCCTGACACTCTTGGCAATCAGTCCACGCTCCGACAAATAGGCGAGATCCCGATCAATGCTCAGAAGATTCTGCTTATTCGTTATGGCGACAAGGTCCTCGGTTTTGCACACGTAGGGACGTGAGAGAGTCACCCCAGGCCCCGATGTGAACTTCGTCGATCGAGTGCACGCAGAGGCAAGGATGCGAAATTGGACTGGTGAAAGCTGGCTAAGCGAGTCAATGTAGACCAGGTTCGAATTATCCTGTCCATCGACAGTGCACGACGCAACCAGCAGCCTCGTCCATAGCGGCCGCATCCAATCTTCTTCGCACCACGACCCGTCTTCAAGAATGCGCACCAGAAGCTGCGGATGAGCGAGCAGCGGACCCGCATCGGGCCTCGATGCAATCAGCCTTTCCGCTTTGATTGCAATCTCCACAGCGCTTGCATCTCTGCGGTTACCCAGCCCTTCGCGCAGCAGTTGCCGGATCTCTTCCGCGCCCGGAGGACATAGTCGACACAGAAATGAGATGGCCGCGGCCAGCCTAAATTCTCTCAGGATGGCTTCCGGCTCTGTCAGGCGATCTTCGGCCTCGATCTCACTCTCCCACAGCCTTAAATCCATCCCCGCGGGCAGCATGAATGACAGGCCCATCCCGTCATCGCCCCACCGTGCGACCTTCGCCTCCACGACGACCGGGCGCTCAGGACTGTCCTCAGGAAGGCCGTACCGGTGCAACGTCAGTGCGACCACCTCACCAAGTGGCAAGCGTTCTTCGGTCTGCACGTACACACCGGTCGAGCTGATATCGGTGACGGAGTGCAAATTCAAAAGCAGGCCATTCCGATGAGAAACCGCAAGATCGGGCGAGGCTAGCCGTATGCCCTTTCGGCGATTCGAAGTAGACGGCACTCGATACGGATCATCCGCTGAGCTCATGCCATCCCCGACCGGCTGTCGCGCACATTGAAGGCTTCCATAACCAGATCCAATTCCCTGAATCCGCACTGTTTTGCGCGGGGGTTGACGTCTCCTTGAACGATAGAAGACAAGAATTCCAGGGACCTTGATAGCAATCTTAACCTCATTCGTTCAGCGGACGCCATCATTCTCGTAAGTGGCTGAATGCAATATACCTGCTGCAAAGTGTACTTGCGGATTCCCGCGGGCGCCGCAACAGGTTGGCACGGCTGTCTGAGAACGCCTGCGGTACTGAAGGTCAAATAATGTAAAAGCGCCTGGGTCAGGCGGATGTCGTATTGATGTATACTCGGTTCAATTTATGGGCAGAATGGGGATTCCAGCTAACGCTTTGATTTCATTATGCCTGCAGACCATGCACCACGTTTAGGAAAAGAGAGAAACGACTCTCCGGAGAAACCAGATTGTCACTTCCTGATTACTACGAATTCCTCCAGATCAGCCCCAACGCGGACCTGGAGACGATTCACCGCGTTTATAGGTACCTGGCCTCCCGTTATCACCCCGATAACCCGAAGACCGGCGATCCCGCAAAGTTTGAGTTGTTGAGGGAAGCCCATAACGTGCTGTCCAATCGAGCCACCCGCGCTGAATACAATATGGCCCGCCAGCGTGAGACGCCCAACCAGGACACGCTGTCCAATACGATTGACTTCATGGATTCTCTTGAGGGCGAGTTGAACCGGCGGTTGGGGGTTCTGGCGGTGCTGTATTTTCGGCGCCGCTCAAACCCTTTCAAGCCTGAAGTTTCGCTTGCGGAGATCGAAGACCGCATGGGATTTCCCCGCGATTATTTGGAATTCACTTCCTGGTATCTGCAAAAGAAGGGTTACATCACCCGGGCGGACAACTCGGATTTCACGCTCACGGCGGAGGGTGTGGACTTTGTTGAAAATCAGCGAGTGGTGATTCCGACGCTCAATAAAATGCTGACCGATGGCACCGACCGTTTGACTGAGGGATAACTGGCATCCGAGGCATCGCGCCCTTCCGCCCACGCTTCTCAATGTGCTTCCGGCTGGACGCATCGCACCCACCCGGGAATGACCGGTCAACAATCAGGCAAAGTAGCTGACGCGGTCGCCTGCCGGATGCGAGAATACTGGCGCTTCCAACTCAGCCTCGTCTTCCTCCGTCAGAGCGGCGTCTTCGTCTTCCAAGCCCCGGTCCGGGGTCTGTCTGCTGGAGGAGTAGGCGTCGTCGCCGGGCCTCGCCGAGGCAGCGACCTCAAGGGCCGGGAGCAATCCGCTCTCTGTCCTTTGCATGGTAAGAAGGGAGACAGCGCGGATGCCGGTCACATGTCCAATTTCCATGGTTTTCGCCTCCTTCCCGAGGGATCTCCATGCCTGTAGATATCGACGGAAGCACGGTAAACTTTAGATTTTTTTGAGGGGAACTGTCCGAGTTCGAGACACCGATCCGCGGCGGCCGCCACGGGTAAGGCCGTGGGAAAAGACAAGACCATCGGGGGTGGAGACTACCGGAGCGGAACAAAGGCGGCGGATTTGATTTCTGCGGTGGTGACGGGGCTCTGAGGCTGGAGGAGCAAACTCACGCCTTGGGCTAGGCTCAAGCGGGTGGGCACCGGGGCAAACCCGCCGCGCACCTCGCTGGTCTCTCGCGCAATGCTCTTGAAAAGCATGGCGCGCCCGCCGATGTGAACTTCGAGCTTCTCGGTTTTCCAATCGGTGGCACTGACCCGGATACGCTCCAGGCGGAACCAGCCACCTTTATAGAGACGGCCGAGAATGCCGAAGCCGAAGTCCACGTTCTCCTGGAGCCGGCCCTCGAGCCGAACCACGTGCTTGAAGCTGGCATCGATCCATACTTCCCCGCTCATGGCGTGGAAGATGCGCGCTTCAATGGAATGTGGAGGGTAGGCGGGGTTGGGACGATAGCGCAGATGGTAGCAGCCATTCTCCTGCCCGGCATCTTCGTAGATGAACGCGTTCGGCAGCAATGCCAGGATGCGCCCAATGCGCTTCTCGTCGTCGATATACTCCTGATGGCGTTGGGTCTGCTCCTGGGGCGAGTTGAGCAGATGGTCCAGGCGCGCCTGCTCGTTCTGGAGGCTTGCAGTGTCGAGAGCGCGTCCGTTCTCAAGCACAAGCCGCTTGAGGAGCCCGTCGGCGGTTTCGACCTGCTCTTCCCGCCACGTCTCCTTCGCTGTGTGCTGTTCGACCCAGTAGCGCCAGTAGCCGTGGGACTGGTGGTCGTGAAGTTCGTTGTAGACGACTTCTCGCACTAATTGTGCGGCGGGCAATTGCGGCTGCGCCGGCGCGCAGAGGGCGCCAAGCACCAAGGGTAGGATCCCCGCCACAGACCATTGCACGCGCATCCCGCTAACCTCCGAAGGGACGGATTGCAACCCGAGCCGAGTATGAGGGCGGAGCGGTGAAGAGGCTGCAAGCATCCGGTGAAAAAGCGGAGAAATCCAGGAGAATCCCTGAAAATCCAACCGCTATGCCGAAGTGGCGCGGCCGAGCTCCGCTCAGAGGCGGGAGTTGCTACACTGGGGCCATGATGGACGAACTGGAGTTTCGCAGTCTGGTCGAAACTGCTCTCGACGAGTTGAAACGGCACCTGATTCTGCGTGAAGAAGACGAGGAGGCTGGCTTTGAAGTCGAGGAGCAGGGCGGGGTTTTGAACGTTTTGTTCGAGGAGCCGGCGGGCAAGTTTGTGATTACGCCGAACACGCCCGTGCGCCAGATATGGATTTCTGCCCTTTCGACCAGCTTCAAACTCGACTGGAACCCTGTGGCGCGAGCGTTTGTGCTACCCCGCACCGGCGAGCAGTTGATTCCCCTGGTAGACCGGCTGATTCACGAGCAGATAGAAGGGTAAAGGGGCAGAAGCAGAGAGCCAGCGGGGCGCGCAAGTCCCGGAACGCCGCAACAATCTTGACTTCTTTCCTGCTTTGCAGAACCCACATAAGAGCCTGACGCAACAAAGTGTCGAGTCCAGCCAAAGAGCCGGACCCGGCACTCTGCACAATCCCGCGCCCCGTCTGCTACTGCAGCCCGTAGATTACTTTCAGTTCCTTGTCCACCACGGCCTGCGGCAGCGGAGCGTAGGAGAGCGACGAAACCTCGCTCTCGCCCGACTTGACGATCCAGCTCAGCATGTCCTTGAGCACCTTGGCTTTGGCCGGGTCAGAGGACTTGAGCGGCACCAGCAACCAGGTGAAGCTCGAGATGGGGTAGGAATTGGCTCCCGGCGCATTGGTGATGGAGACACGGAAGTCGGCGGGCATCTGCTTCATGCTCGCGGCCGCTTCGGTAACGCCGCCAATGGAGGCTTTGACCCAGTTGCCGGCTGGATTCTTCATGGCTCCAAAGCTGATCTTGTTCTGCAGGGCATAGATCAGCTCGACATAGCCGATCGCTCCCGGCAATTGGCGCACCAGGCCGGCCACACCTTCGTTGCCTTTGCCGCCTACACCCACCGGCCAACTGGGCGAGGTGCCCTTGCCGGGGCCATCGGCCCATTCCCTGCTCACCTTGCTAAGGTAGTCGGTAAAGATGTAGGTGGTGCCGCTGCCGTCCGAACGGTGAACCACGATGATTTTCTGATCGGGCAGGTGCACGCCGGGGTTGTCTTTCGCGATTCTGCCATCGTTCCAGTTGGCGATCTTGCCCAGGTAGACGTCCGCCAGCACGTCGGAGCTGAACCTGAGGTCGCTGACTCCAGGCACGTTAAACACCGGAACCACGGCACCGAGAACGGTGGGAAGGTGGATGAGCTTGACCTTTGAAGCGGCCAACTGCTCGTCGGTCATGGGGCCGTCGGAAGCGCCGAAATCGACCAGGCCCGCCGTAACCTGGCGGATGCCGCCGCCGGAGCCGATGGATTGATAGTTGATCTCGACGCCGGGATGAGCCGCGCTGTACTCACTGAACCACTTGGAATAGATCGGGTAGGGAAAAGTCGCGCCTGCTGCGGTCAATTTCTGGGCCTGAGCCGTGCTCAGCGCCAATATCAACATGCCAACGGCCAACATCGTTTTTTTCACGTAACGCTCCCTTGCTGAATTACTGCCACCACCGATTGTCTACCGGGAATGTTACGGGGATTTGAATCGGAGAATAGGATCTCAGGAAGGTTATCGCTCGGTTCTCACTGATTCCGCGGGGCTGGAAGCGTCGACAGCCTTGAGCACCGGGGCGACGATGGGCAGCGTGAACCGGAAGGCGACGCCCGCGCCGAGCTCGCTCTCTGCCCGGATTCGGCCGCCGTGGGCCTCGACGATGTGCTTGACGATCGCCAGGCCCAGCCCGGTACCGCCGGAGTCGCGAGAGCGCGCCTTGTCGACCCGATAGAAGCGCTCGAAGATGCGATCCAGGTGCTCGGAGGCGATGCCGGGACCGAAATCCTGCACGAAAAACTCAACCTCATCGGGAAGCTGGCGCGCGCCGACGAGAACCCTCTTGCCCGACTTGCCATATTTGATCGCGTTCTCAATCAGGTTGCCAAACACTTGGTTCATGGCGTCTGGATCGGCCATGACCGGCGCGTCGGGGGCGCCGGCGGCCTCGATCTCGACCCCTGAATCCACAACCATGCCGCCCAACGACTCAATTGCGTCCTGCACGATGGCGCTGGCACGTATGGGCTGCGCGGCCAGGTTGTAGTCCGGACTCTCCACGCTGGCCAAGGCAAGAAGATCTTCGGTGAGCCGGTTCATCCGGGTGGCATTTTTCAAGATCACGCCCAGGAATTCGCGGGTGGTCTCGGGATTTGAGGCTGGATCCTCGACCAGAGTTTCGACATAGCCCTGGATGGAAGTAAGCGGGGTGCGCAGCTCGTGGCTCACGTTGGCGATGAAGTCCCGGCGCGAGCGCTCCGCGGCCTCGATCCGGGTAACGTCGTGCAGAACGGCGAGGGCGCCGCCAGCCGGCAAGGGAGCGGCATTGATCTCAAAGATGCGGCCCGGGGCCAAAGAACTGGCGCGCCCAAAGCGCATCTCGCGGTGCTTGAGCACCCCTGCCACACAGGCAAGCAGCTCTGGATCGCGCACGGAATGGACAAGCGGGCGGCCGGGACGAATCTGGGTGCCGGCAATACGCTGCATCACGGCATTGGACCAGCGCACCTGGCCATCCGGGGTGATCGCGACCACCGCCTCCTGCATGGAATCGAGGATGGCGGCCAGCTCCTGGCGGCGGCTTTCGATCTCGGCAAAGCTCTGTCCCAGCCGCTCCGCAGTCTGGTTGAGCGCGGCCTCCATGCCAGAGAGCCCGTCGCTCCCCGGCTGATCGAGGCGCGCGCTCAGATCGCCCTGCGCGATACGGCGCGCAAAAGCCACCACGCGATCGAGGCGCGCGCTGATGCGGCCCGCGGCCCAGGCAGCCACCGGCAGAGCCACCCCAAGGGCAATCAGGCCGGACCAGAACGCTTCGCGGCCCAGTTGATGGAGCGATGCTCCCGCCGTGTGCTCCACAAAGCGGCGAAAGACAAGTTCCATGGCCACTGTTTGGAACACCAGCAACAGGACGAACAGTCCCAGCAGCCTGGTGAAAACTTTGCGGGTCAATCGAGCCGCTCCCATCCGCCCGAGGTACTTTGAACAGGCCCTTCGTTAGTCGGTCTTGGGAATCTCGAAGCGGTAGCCGGCTCCGCGCACGGTCTTGAGGTAACGCGGATTTTCCGGATCGATTTCGATTTTCTCACGGATGCGGCGAACATAAACGTCGACCGAGCGGGGGGTCACGAAGCGGGCATCGCCCCACACGGCGTCGAGCAGGTGGTCGCGGCTGAATACGCGGCCAGGATGACGGGCCAGGTAATCCAGCAGGCGGAACTCGGTGGCCGTGGTGGTGGTGAGTTCGCCGCGCACCTTCAACTGCATGGCATTGGCGTCGATGATCACCTCTTCAAAGCTGATGACCGAGGGCGTGGTGGGGCGCTCAAAGCGGCGCAGCACGGCCTTCACGCGGGCCACCAGTTCGCGGGTGGCAAAGGGCTTGGTAATGTAGTCGTCAGCGCCCAGTTCGAGGCCCAGAACGCGGTCGTTTTCGCCTGCGCGGGCGGTGAGAAAGATGATGGGAACGGTGGAAAGCGCGGGGTGGTTGCGCAAACGGCGGCAAACGTCCAGGCCGTCTCCGCCGGGCACCATGATGTCCAGCAGGAACAGGGCAGGCGCCTGCCGCTCGGCATCTGGAATCAGGTTTGTGGGTGTGTGGTACAGCCGTGTTGAAAACCCTGCGGCCTCAAGATGATGTTGCACCAGCCGTGCGATATCGGTGTCGTCTTCCAGTACAAAAACGGTTTGGCTCAACCGGTCAACCCTCGCCGGCGGCCGTTGATATTCAGTTGCGGAGGCCGCACGGAATCATTAACAGACTAATGCAGCGAGGCAAAGAGATTGCAAACGTTGTGTGAATTTGCAGCCGGCGGGTACGTCGGGGGCCGGCTTGGCGACATGTCTCGCGCGGCTTAAACCTTTTGCTTGACTCTGCCAGGCAGCCTCTGCAACACTCCGGGCGCGCATTCTGAGCAACCAATGAATCTACGCGCACTGCGGCGATCCCGTCCGTTCCATGGACGACCGGCAGCTGCGGTGGTCCGACACGGTATGCGGGGGCGGCTCCCCGGCACACGGGACCGGCACAAAACGACTGGAGGAACAATGAAGAAATATCTGGCGGAACTGGTGGGCACCTTCATTCTGGTGCTCTTTGGCTGCGGCACGGCTGTGGTGGCCGGCGACAAGGTGGGTATTCTGGGCATTGCATTTGCCTTCGGCTTTGCGCTGATCGGCGCCGCCTATGGCATTGGGCCCATCTCCGGCTGCCACATTAACCCGGCCGTAAGCCTGGGAATATGGACCTCCGGGCGCATGTCGGTGAAAGACCTGATCGGCTACTGGGTGGGGCAATTCCTGGGCGGCATACTGGCCGCGTGGGTTCTGTCGGTCATCATCAGCGGCGTAGGCGGCGGCTACGACATCGCCGCGAGCGGGCTGGGCCAGGATGGATGGGGTCCGGGCTACCAGGGCGGCTACACCGTGACCTCGGCCATCGTCTTCGAGTTTGTGGCGACGCTCATCTTTGTGCTGGTGGTTCTGGGTTCGACGCAGAAGAGTGCGCCGGGCGGCTTCGCGGGACTAGCCATCGGCATCACGCTGGTGGTGATCCACATCTTCGGCATCCATATCACTGGAGTGAGCGTGAATCCGGCGCGCAGCCTGGGACCGGCCCTGCTGGTGGGAGGAAAGGCATTGGCGCAGGTGTGGCTGTTTCTGCTGATTCCGAGCATTGCTGGAATTGTGGCAGGCCTGTTCTTCCGCACCAAGGTGCTGGAAGCGGATTAGATGGCAATCCAATTCCGCGGGGCCATGCGGTTTGAGGCAATGCCTCCACTCCGATGAATCTCCTGCTCCAGCAGGGATTCTGGCCCTGTGTTTTGTGCGGGAAAGTAACTCGTTTCCTTCGATGCCGAATCGCCTGACTTACAGGTGTTGAGTTAGGGACAGAGTTATCTAGTTTGCTGGGGACACGTCTACACAGCAACGAATAGCGTGGGCGGGCTTCGACTCAGTCGAAGCCTGCCCGCGGGAATAGACGAAGACAGCACGTTTGCCGAATGTCAATCGATGAACATGTCTCCTTCACCACTTGGGTGCGGGTACATTTGCGACTCGCTTGAGCTTCGTACGGAGTGCGGGTGCTAGCAGATCATTACAGGAAACTAACGAAAGACGCCAGTCGTCCGGTGCAATCCTTATTGAGCCGCTCCGGCCTATGGATCGCTATCCGGGTTTTGTAACTCATCGAATCTTCTCGTATGCCGCTATCGCTCTAAGTCATGCGATCGCGCTGACACGAAAGTGGATCGGACGATACGGCCGGAGTGTAGGGGAATGCAATGATATAGGCTTAAAATGCGGGCTCGGCCCACCTTCAGTACCGCGCCCGGCGGAGGATGCATGACCTGGATGATGCTGCTCGTGGGTTTGGTGGTCGGAGTAGTTTCCGGCGTGGTAGGCATAGGTGGCGGCATCTTGTTTGTTCCCGCGCTGGTGTGGCTGGTGGGGATGGACCAACACAAGGCCCAGGGCACGTCGCTGGGCGCGCTGCTGGCGCCGGTGGGCATCTTCGCATTCCTTGAGTACTACCGCAAGGGCAATGCCGACATCCGCGTGGCTGCGCTGCTGGCCGCGGGCTTTCTCGTGGGCGGATATTTTGGCGCGGTGGGTGCGCAGTATATTCCAGAAGTCTGGCTCCGCCGCATCTTTGCGATAACACTGATTGCCGTCGGCGGGCGGATGTGGTTCAGCCGCTGAATTCGGTGTCAAGCCGTTGCGATGAAACGCAGGCGGACATAGTCGCCGGTCCAGTTGCCGTCTTCATCGCAAAGAACGGGTGCGAGCAGGGCGACGGTTTCCTCTATCACCGTTTCGCGCAGCGCTTCCGGCAGGCTTTCAAGTACACCGTGGCGGAAGGTGCGGAGCCATCCGCTCATACCGCTCTGGGCAAGTAGGGTGGGGCGCGGGATCAGCGCCATCCGGTCCACCCGAAAGCCGTGACGCTCAAGGCTGCGCGTGTATATTTCCGGGGTGGGGTAGTAGTTCACGCCGTCTTCCTGGCCGGCGTAGCCGTGGCGCGCCAACACGTCCATAAGCGCCACGCGAATGGCCGCGATGTTGCCGTGGCCGCCCGTCTCAGCCACAAAGCGCCCGCCCGGCTTCAGCACGCGGCGCACCTCCGCCAGCATGGCATTCTGATCGCGAACCCAATGCAGCGCTGCGTTGGAAAACACAACATCGAAAGCCCCATCCGCATAAGGAAGAGATTCAGCCTTTGCCTGGTCCGCCGCAACTCCCCGTGCGCGGGCTGCCGCAACCATCTCGGGCGAGGCGTCCACGCCCTTGACACGCGCGCCTGTGGCGGCGATGCGCTGGGTGAGCTGGCCATCGCCACAGCCCAGGTCGAGGATGGACTCGCCCGCCTGCGCAGCCAGCCATTCAAGCACACCACCTGCGAGTCCGTGCACAAATGCGCCGTTATCTGCGTAAGCCAGCGGGTCCCATGTCTGCGTCACGGATGCGCCTCCGTCTCCAGTGTCAGGCTCGATACAGCATAAGGCAAAGTTATTCTATTTTGACTTTAGATAAAAATTCATTATGTGAAACTGAGCCAACAGACAGTCAGGAAGCGAACACGAGTTGGAACGCCTGCGGAGTCCGCGCCACGGTTTCAAATTGACTGCACTGGGAGAAGAGTCAGATCGTCGACCAAGCCAACTTCCTTCTGCACGAAGGGCTCGCCGAAGCGAACGCCGGCCAGGAGGCCATAGTGGCGGGCTTCGGCCAAGGTGCGCTCGCGAATCTCATCTTCGGGAACAAAGAGGCCGCTGCCGGACGCCTGATTCGAGTATTGCGAATGGTAGGCCATCAGCGCTAGGTGGCGCTGTTCGATGAACGGAGTGATGTCCACGATGAAGCTCGGACGCACATCCGCATAGAGACTGGCGTAGACAATTTTGAACGGGCGGTGCGGAGGCGTATCCGTGCTGACCTTGGCCAGGCCGGAGAGGAAGCAGGCCTCAGAGCCCAGAATGGATGCGGTGGCGTGATCGGGGTGCCGGGCCTGCCAGTAGGGCAGAATCACGACCCGCGGGCGTAGCTGGCGCAGGACGCGCACGATCTTGATCCGGTTTTCGAGGGAGTTTTCGATGGCGCCGTCAGGCATGTCGAGGGCCTGCCGCCATACCACGCCCAGCAGGCGCGCGGCTTCAGACGCTTCACGCCCGCGCTCTTCGGCGCTGCCGCGCGTCCCAGCCTCGCCCTGGGTAAGGTCGAGAATGGCGGTGCGGAGGCCGCGCGCAGCCATGCGCAGCAAGGTGCCTCCACAAGTCTGCTCCACGTCGTCGCGGTGAGCGGCGATGGCCAGAACGTCGGCCGGAGGAAGATCAGCCCGCGGAGCGGAGGTCATGGAGGTCAATACACGGTGTTGTTGTCGTCGGTGGTCCCATCCATGTAAGCCACGTCGTAGGCGGTGCCGGTGACCGTGACGTACTGGTTGTTGATGGACGAGCCGTCTCTGGTGTTGTAGATATACACCTGCCCGCCCTGGGCCACATAGATTTTGTGCAGGCCCGTGACTGCGGCAATGCCGGTCAGGTCGCCGAGATATGGCTCAAGCAGCGTTACAGAATTGGCGGACGTGTCATACATGGTCAGGCAGCCGTATTCCAGACCTTCGGCGTAGCGCTCGCCGTTGGTGCATTTGGTCATGCCGATCCACAGCGTGTTGTCGTCGGCAAGCAGCATGCGGCTCACGGCGCCGGGTGCGCCATCGCTGATTGAAGCGGTGCTGGACACGGTATTGCTTTGCAGATTCACCAGGGTCAGGTTGCCGCTAAACAGGCCATCGGGTTGGAGCTGCTGGCCCACAACGTACATGGTGGTGCCGTCGACCAGGGCATTGCTTGACCCGCCTGGAATGGGAATTGTCTTCACGGTGCCGGTAACCGGCAGCGTCCCCGACGTCTGGCCAGTGACAAAGATCATGGGCGCTACCGGGAGCAGCGAAATCGAGGCCTTGGAACCGCCGCACTCCGGGCCGCAATTAAGCACATAGGCCGTCCCGCCATCGGCAGAGAAGACAGCCTTGATGGGCCGGTCGAAGACCAGCGGCGCACCATAGTAGTTGCCGGTTGCGTCTTGGTGGTCGGGGCTCTGCGCCTGGAAGAGGCACCAGCCCGGACCGTTCTGCGGCTCGCAATCCACAGCCGCCTTGGGCCAGGAAGCGGCGCCATGCGAATAGGCGAGGGTCTGCGCGGCAGTGAGCCTTACCGGATAGTAGATGTAGTTGGAATTTTGAACAAAGGCCAGCGCCACGGAACCGCCGGGATTCACGCTGACGCGGTAGACGCCGGGGAGGTTGAGCGGGTACGTGCCGCCGGCGGCGCGGTTCACCACCGTGAGCACATGCGAGCTTTGGCTGGCCGCAAAGGCAATGCCCTCGTTGCGGGCAATGAATACGCTGGAAGAGAGCCCATTAAAGCCCGCAACGGCGCCGGTGGAGTTCTCCTTGGCATAGTTGATCAGGGCCAGGTTGCCATCGCCAGTGCTGTAAACGGCGCCCACCTGCTCCTCGGGCATGTTCTGGATGGAGTAGGGGAGCTTGCCCGCGTAACCGGAGATGGAGAACCCGGGAGTTTTCTGGTTGTAGCTGAACCGGATGTCGTAGTAGGCGTCAACAAACTCCAGCACGCCTGAAGAGAAGGCGCTGGGGTTCTGGATCGCGATCATGACACGATTGGTCAATCCGCTGGGGGGCAAAGTGCGGCCCGCAAAGTAGGTCGTGGTACCACATCCAGCCAGCGCAACCGCAACCGCCAGTGCCCCGGCGCCGCTCAACCAAAGACTTCTCTTCTTCAAAATCCCATACCTCAACGGAAAGCGCGGAGCGTGCCGCAGCCGTAGCTTGATGAAAACGATAGCGATTGCCGGGCCCCCGAGATGGCCGGAAACACCCGCCCGGAACCGGTTGCTGCACAGTGTTTGACTCTCGAAGTATAACAAAGCAACCCGGCCCCCCGGCGCAACAGCTCCGGGAGCCTTACGGCATGGCCGGACCTGCCGCGCGTTTTCAAAATTCCAGTTCGCCAGCGTTCGCTGACTTCCGGTCTCACTGGCGCCGGCAATGCGATAGCATGACAAGTGAATGGCACAATTCGCCGACATCTTCGCCAGCCGTCCGATACTTGCCGATGGCGCCATGGGAACCGTGCTCTACGGCCGTGGTGTCTTCATCAACCGCTGCTACGACGAGTTGAACCTTTCCGACCCCGGCCTGATCCTTTCGGTCCACGAGGAGTACCTGCAGGCCGGAGCGGAGATTATCGAGACCAACACCTTTGGCGCCAACCGCTTCAGGCTCTCGCGTCACGGGCTGGGTGGGAAGGTTGCCGAAATCAACGTTGCGGGGGTGCGCCTGGCACAGCAGGCGGTGCAGCACCTGAGGGATAAGCAGGCGGGTGAGGCGTGGGTGGCGGGCGCGGTGGGCCCGTTGGGTGTGCGCCTGGAGCCGCTGGGCAAGACCGGCCTCGATGAGGCGCGCGCGGCCTTTGCGGAACAGATTCGCGCCCTTGCCGAAGCCGGCGTAGACATGCTGATCATCGAAACCATGCCGGCGCTGAACGAGGCCCGCGAAGCGCTGCTTGCGGCTGAAGAGACGGCCCCGGGGCTGCCGGTGCTGGTGATGGTGACCGTGGACGACGAGAGCAACTGCCTCGACGGCTCGTCACCCCAACAGGCCGCGGCCCTGCTCACCGAATGGGGCGCGGGGGCAATCGGCGTCAATTGCTCCACCGGTCCGTCGACGGTGCTCACGGCCATTGAAGCCATGCGGGGAGCCACCACGCTGCCGCTGGCGGCCATGCCCAACGCCGGCATGCCGCGCGCCGTGGAAGGGCGAAATATCTATCTCTGTTCGCCGGAATACATGGCCAGCTTTGCCCGCAAGGCTATCGCCGCAGGGGCGCAGATTGTGGGCGGATGCTGCGGCACTACGCCCAATCACATTCGCGCCATGCGTTCGGCGATGCGGGCCATCGACGCCCAGGCGCGGGTCACGGAAACCGGCGCAACCGCGGCTCTGTCCACTGAGACACCGCCTTCGCCGATGAGCCAGCGATCCCGCATCGGCGCCCTGGTGGAACAGGGAGAATTCATTACGCTGGTTGAGATCGTGCCCCCGCGCGGAATCAACTGCGCCAAGGAGATCGAGGGTGCGCGCCTGCTGACGCAACTGGGTGTGCACGCCATCAATGTGCCGGATTCGCCGCGGGCCTCGGCCCGCATGAGCGCGCAGAGCCTGTGCATCCAGATTCAGCAGCACACCGGCATCGAAACGGTTCTGCACTACACCTGCCGCGACCGCAATATTCTAAGTATCCAATCGGACCTGCTGGGAGCTTCGTCGATTGGGCTCCATAACATTCTTTGCGTGACCGGCGACCCGCCCAAACTGGGCAATTATCCTGATGCCACGGCGGTGTTCGACGTCGATTCGATTGGACTGGTGAACCTGGTGCGGCGCCTGAATCACGGTCTGGACATCGGGTCAAATTCGATTGGGGCCACCACCAACTTCACCATCGGCGTGGCCGCCAACCCCGGCGCGCCGGACATTGAGAATGAACTGCGCCGTTTTGCCTACAAGGTGGAGGCGGGGGCGGAGTACGCCATTACCCAGCCGGTCTTCGACCTGCGCTTGCTCGAGGAGTTCTTGGTGCGCATTGAAAAATTTCGCATCCCGGTCGTCGCGGGCATCTGGCCGCTCACCAGTTTGCGCAATGCCGAGTTCATGAAGAATGACCTGCGCGTGTCAATGCCCGAGGAGATCATGCTGCGCATGGCCCAGGCTGCCTCACCCGACGCCGCGCGGCAAGAGGGAATCCTGATTGCGCAGGAGATGCTGGCCGCCGTACGCCCCCTGGTGCAAGGCGTTCAGGTCAGCGCGCCCTTCGGTCGCTACGCGGCTGCCGCCGAGGTCATTGCCAGTGTGCTGCCGCAGGTCTCCACCGAAATGGAGTAAGCGCCATGTCCACGTTTGAAGAGTCGCTCAAGAAGCTCGAAACCATTGTCGATCAACTGGAAAAAGGCGATCTGCCCCTGGAAGAGTCGCTCAAGCTGTTTGAAGAGGGCGTGGTGCTGTCCGCGGCCTGCAAACAGGAGCTGGAGGCCGCCGAGGGCAAGGTGCAGATGCTGGTGAAGCAGCGCGACGGATCACTGAAGGCGGAGCCGTTCACCACCGAGAAGCAAGGCTGACCGAGACACTGCGACGGTTCTCCAATTGGTGCAGAGGTGGGTGCCCCCAGTTTCTGTGAGACCGTGAAACTCCAGCGCTTCAAACAAGTGCATCAGCCCAGGACCTGGGGCTGGTGCGCCGTTCCATCAAAGTGGCTGCTGGTCTTGTAGAGTTCAAACTTCCCTTGCTGGGCCGCGGGTTTGGTGCGCTCCAGCAGGCTTGCAACCTCTGGGGCGGACATCGGCGAGAAGGTGCGGGCAGCCCGCAGCGCCTGATCCAGAATTGCCTGGTTGTCGATGCCGGTGATCTGCGAAGCGATGGGCAGGTTGAGGCAATAGTGAAGGCATTCAATGGGTTTGACCGTGTCGCTGTCGAGAATGAAATGGTCGCCGAAGCATTTCATGCCCAACACGGCGATGCCTTCGCGCGTGAGCACCGGCAATACTTCCTGCGAGAAACTGCGAAAGTGGGCGTCCATCACGTTGAGCGGCATTTGCACGGCGTCAAAGTGGAACCCGCGTGCACGCGCTTGGTCCAGCATACGCAAGTGGACGTATGGATCCTTGTGGCCAGTGAAGCCGATGTAGCGCACTTTGCCTGCCTGCTTCGCGGCCAGCATGGCTTCCATGGCGCCGCCCTCGGCAAAGATGCGGTCGGGATCTTCGAGGCGAATCACCTCGTGGAATTGCATCAGGTCGACATGATCGGCCTGCAGGCGCTGGAGTGACTCATCGATCTGCTGCGCGGCAGAAGCACGGGTGCGGCCATCGATCTTGGTCATGAGAAAAACCTTGTTGCGGTAGCCGCCGGCGAGCGCCTTGCCCATGCGGATCTCACTCACGCCGTCGTTGTAATCCCAGCAGTTATCCATGAAGGTGATGCCTCGGTCGATGGCCTGGCGCATCAACTGAATCGCATCCTGCTCCTGGAGCGACGGCTTGCCGATGTGGTAACCTCCGAGGCCGATGGCCGAAACACGCTCGCCGGTGCTGCCCAGTGGGCGATAGATCATTCCCGCGCTCTGCGGATCCACAGACGCAGAAATTCCAGCTTCCGCGCGCAGAATGGGGTTCAGCAACGGTCCGGTCGCGGCTGCGCCTGCCGCCGTGGTCGCGGTCCTTAAGAAATCGCGTCGCTGCATGATTGACTCCTTTTGGTTAGGTCTTGGGGGCGGGATGAGTCCCGGATGAAGTTGCGCTAAGGTTGATGATCGATCAGATTCAGGGATTCCGCAATTGGTCTCGAGGCCACCTCTGCATCGGAGGCAGGTGGCAAAGGTCTGACTAACCCAAAATGATTGGGTCGAATTAACCCCCAAAGGCGGTCCCACCCTCAATCCGCCCATAAACTGAGCGTGCCTCACCCTTTCCACAGTTTCATCGTGGAAAGGGCGGGGGACCTCAAGCCGCTTTGCACAAAATTCTCCCCCTGGGGCGCACAATTGAATTGGGAAAGGGTGCGCTGTCAGGGATGTGAACGGTTTATACCGTGACACCCCCCACCCCCTCCCCCCTCCTGCGGTCCAATTTCAGGCTCTGTGGAGAGAGAAACGCTTTTTGAATCAACGAGTTGTAATTTTTGCATAGATACTCATCAGTAACCCGAAGACTCGGTTTTCCTGCCCAAAATGGCCTTTTTTGCCCCTTTTTCAGGGATTTCCGAACTCGTAATCAATCAAAAATGATGGTCGACCGGAATCAGGGATTCCGCAAGTGGTCTCGAAGCCACCTCTGCATTGGAGCTGAAATGCGGTCCAGCTCAGCCAGATGGAAGAACGGAGGGGCGGCAGCGGAAACGAAGTCGTGACCCGCAAGCGCCACCTGAGCATTTATTTTATGCGATAACATGCGCAACGACGGCTTGCGCTTGATTCGCGGATCCGCCTCCAATGCAAGGCAGAGATTGGGCTCGAGATGGGCCATGATTCGATTGGACTCGAACAGGATGTGCGCTCCAGGGCCAAGCCTTGCCAAGAGCTGGCGGAGTTGCAGGGCGAGATCGTGCCGGCCTGCGGTGACAAGAAAGGCACGGTGCGCTCCGGCAGCCAGGAAACGCGCGGTGTCGGTTCCCTGCCCTGATTCAGTCTCTTCCCAAACAGGCTCAGGCTTGCCGTGCGCGTGGGTGGTGATCTTGACCGCGGTCCATCCGAACTCGGGCAGCGCCGCGAGGAGCCCGCACATGAGCGCGGTTTTTCCTGCGCCCTTGCTGCTGCCGCCTACGACGATGACTGCCATAGGGACTAAGCACCACTCCCGGACTCCTGCTCTTTGTCCGAAGCACTTTCCGACGCTTTTCGTGAACGCTTTGCCAGCCGCGCCAACGTTGCTTGCTCGCGCAGAACCTGCTTGAGCGGACGGGCGGGGGTGCCAAACAGCACTGTGCCCGGTTTGAGCCCTTCGTTCGTGACCGTCTTGCCGTTGAATACTCCGGCCTGGCCGCCGAGGATGACGCCGGGACCGATGTGAACGTGGTCGCCGATGCCCACCTGTCCGGCAATGATGGCGCCGTTGCCCACGGTGGAGGAGCCGGAGATGCCGGTGAGCGCCACCAGGATGACATCTTCGCCGATGTCGCAGTTGTGGCCGATGTGGACGAGATTGTCAATCTTGGTCCCCCGACGGATTTTCGTCACCTGCAGGGCGCCGCGGTCGATGGTGGAGTTAGCGCCGATCTCCACATCGTCTTCAATGAGGAGCATTCCCTCCTGCGGAAACTGGATGTAGGCTCCGGTGGAGGGATCGCGGACGTAGCCAAATCCGTCGGCGCCGAGAACCGCGCCGGCGTGGACGACAACGCGGTCACCCACCATGGTTCCGGGATACAGGACCACGTTGGGATAAATGTGGCAGTACTCACCGATATGCGTTCCGCGGCCCACGACCACGCCGGCATCAATGCGGCTTCCGACACCGACGTGTGCACCTTTCTCGACCACGGCGCAGGCGCCAATCGTAACGTCTGAGCCAATCATCGCGTCGGAGGCGATGGAGGCCTTGGGATGTACGCCGGCTGGGGGCATCGGGGGGTTAATCAGCTTGGCCGCCCGCGCAAACCATAGGCGCGGCTCGTCGGTCTCGACCACTGTTGCGTGGGGAGGGATGGGTTCGGAGATGCAGCCCGGGCGAAGCACAACCGCACCCGCGCGCCCAGCCAATGCCTTGGACGCAGAAGAAGCGTTCTCGGCAAAGACGAGTTCAGTGCTATTGGCTGTGCCCAGGTCTTCCACGCCGATGAGCAGAACATCAGGACTGCCATGCATCAGGTTGCCGCCCAGCGCGCCGATCAATTCGCCTAGCGTCAAGGGTTCTCCTTCCGACCAAGTGCTTATGAACTGACACAGAGAAGCAAGAAAGACAATTGCGGAGCCTTCAACTTCAACTCAGATAGTGTGAACAAGCCCTAGTAGAGCCTAGGCTCGCCGGGAGGACGGGTCTTCCAGCGGCGGTGAATCCACAGCCACTGGTCAGGATAGCGCCGAATCCAGGCTTCAAGCACATCATTACATTGCTGCGTTGCGGCCAGGATGTCGGATTCCGGATTGCCGGTCCGGGTAAGAACAAGCTGGGGACCGAAATGGAGCACGTAACGTCCCGCTGCAGGCTCCCAGAGCAGGAAACCGGGAAGGACGGCGGCGCCGGTTTTAAGGGCCACGCGGGCCAACCCCGAGGCGGTACAGGCAGGGCGGGAAAAAAAGTTCACAAAGTCACCCTGCGGCGGGGTCATGTTGGTGTCCATGAGGATGCCCACGGTTTCACCGGCATGCATGGCAGTGAGGAGGCCGCGCGCGAAGTCGTCTTTGGAGAGCACACGGTTGCCGTGCAGGCAGCGAATGCCGTTGACGAAGTCGTCGAGCCAGGGGTTGTCAAGGTGGCGAATGACCATGCCCATGGGATAGCCCATCAGCGAGTGGTAGAAGCTGGAGAGCTCCCATGCGCCCAAGTGGCCTGTGAGCACGAGAACACCCTTGCCACGGTCGCGTGCGGAAACGTAATATTCCACCCCTTCGGTGCGAATCCAGCCCTGGGTGTTTTCAGCGGTGTAGCGGGGCATTCGGCAGAACTCAACCAATTGCCAGCCCAGATGACGGTAAACTCCGCGGAGGACTCTCGTTCTTTCATTGGCCGAGAGCTGCGGCATGGCCAGCGAAAGGTTACGCACGCCGACGTGGCGCAAGCGACTCAATCCCCAGTAGAGGGCCCAGGCCAGAACGCCGGCAAAGAGACGCGCCAAGGCGCGCGGCATCCGTCCCAGCGTGCGCGCCACAGCCAGCACCAGCCAATATTCGATCTTCTGCTGCATGGTCAAAGACAAAGATCAAGTGTAGGTCATGACCCGGGGTGCCGGTTTGCCTGGGCGGCTGAAGAGATTAACGTTCTGAGCTTCGGAGAAAAAGAGGGCGGCCCGCTGGACGGGCCGCCACTGAAGTGCTCAAGCGAAGGAAGGACCCGCTATTTATGGTCCTTGGATGTGACAAATGAGTGTGCGACGGTGCGCACAAACGCCGCTGCTCCCGCGGGAACGGGAACCTCTCCCTTCAGAATCGACTCAAAGGTGTGCGAGCCACCGAAGTAGAGTTCGGTGTCTTCCTCATTCTGGCTTACGCTGGTGCCATCCAAATCGATTCCGGCAAACAGCCCCTTGTTGCGCGAGTAGCTGAGAAGTTCGGCGTTCATTTTCCAATCGGTGGCTGCCTGGCCGCTGCGGCCCACAGGACCAGCTGCGGCAGAAGCATCTCCGCCAATCTTGAACTTGCTCTTCAGCAGATCCTGCAAGCCGCGGTCGTTGACCGCAACGAGTATCAGGTCAGTGGACTGTCCCCCGAACTGCAATCCGAAAGAACCTCCGGCCATGCGGATGAAGACCGGGGCGCTCCACCCATGCCCGGTACGGCAGGTAACTACGCCTTGACCATACTGGACTCCTCCGAAGAAGGCTCCCTTCTTCATTCCAGGCACGACAGCAACACAGGTGGCCTGCTGCAGGATGTTCATGGGGATGTTCCTGTCCTGGGCACCCATGATCTGGTCCATCACAATCTTGGCCGCATCAATGCGAGCCTGCAAATCCTCGCGCGAAGAAGCGGCCAACGCGGTGCAGGTGAGCATGAAACAGAGGCAGACTGAAGCAATTGCTTTCTTCATCCATAGATCCTTTCAATTCAATTTTGCGCCCTAGCGGCGCTGGTTGCGTGGCTACTCAATTAGAGACGGCGTAAAGATCGCGAAGTAACCCGGCCGCTCACTGCGGCCGTACGTTGTGGCGCGACTCCATCCCGAATCAGCCTACCTCACCCCAGCCATGACGCCCACAGCGCAGACAAGAGTTATCGCATTTTTCGTGAGGACCGCAAAACAGCGACAATCTCGCGGCCCTGTCCCCCAAATGGCATGCCCCCGAACGGGGACGGTGACTACTTTGCTTTGAGTTGTGATGCTTGGATGGCGACAAAGGTGGGCTGACGTGAAGAGGTTCAGATCGGGTTTGAGCAAGGGAGAAAAAAGAGGAGTTCCCAGGCCCCATGAAAACCATGCGGCCTGAGAACTCCTTTCCCCAGATCTGCGTTGTTTCTGTGAGTCAGTTTCAAGAAATTGACAACATGGCACAAGAGTACAGAAGGAGTGGGGATTTTAGTAACACATCTAATGGACTCATGGGTAATCTAATCTGACGGGCGAGTGTTTCTTTTGTACTCAAATGGGCCCAATCTGGGGTGAAATGCACCACTCAGTGCCCGCATTGAGAGAGCAATCCGGTTATCGGAGCCAGTCTTGCGCATCAGACGACCAACATGGGACTTCACAGTGCGCTCTTCAATACCCAACTCGTGGGCAATCTCGCGGTTTGACCGCGCCTTCAGGATCAGTTCCAGGACCTGGCGCTCGCGCGCGGTTAGGTGAGGGGAAGAGTTGGTCGGACTGCTATCGGAGGTGGAGAGCAACCGGTCGATGAGCTTGGAAAGAAGGCGCCGCGGAGCCCAGATGGAGCCGGAGATGACTACGTCAAGGGCCTGGCGCACCATACGTGGGCTGGCAGAAAAGTCGAGGTAGGCGCGTGCGCCGGCGATGATCGAATCCAGCACGAGACTTTCATTGGCTTCAGGACCAATCACAATCAGACGGAGGGAAGGACGCACCTGCCGCACATTGTCCAGATAGCCCACTCCACCGGCGGATGGGATTAAGTCGACGACTAGGTATTCGATGGATGGATCAGCGAGCAAATCCTGAAGGCTTCCGACGACCGGAATGAGTTGCGGCTGGCCCGGCTGATCGTAGCGCTCGAAGATGCTGGTGAGGCCTTCCACGCGGATTGGTTCGCTGGCCACCAGGCCCACCCGGATCGAATTAGGGTTGCGAATCCTGGACATTGTGCCTCCCAGGTGTTGTCGAGACGCGAATTCGCCAGAGGCGTTGCGCAGAACAGGGTCCATTGCGTATGACCTTATAGGGCAGTCCGCCACTTGCAGCGGTAGAATGAACCGCCTAAACGAATCCTACAGCTTGGGCAACACTATCCCTTGCTGTTTCTGATATTTGCCCTCACGGTCAGCATAGCTGATTTCGCAGGGTTCGTTTCCATGGAAGAAGAGTATCTGGCACAGCCCCTCGTTGGCGTAGATCTTGGCCGGAAGGGGGGGTTGTGTTGGAAATTTCAAGAGTGGCAAAGCCCTCCCACTCCGGTTCAAAAGGGGTGACATTGACGATAATTCCGCAGCGGGCGTAAGTGGACTTCCCGACGCAGATGGTCAGAACATCCCTGGGAATTCGAAAATACTCCACCGACTTGGCCAGGGCAAAGGAGTTGGGCGGAATAATCACTGACCCTGCCTGGACGGAGACGAAAGAGCGTTCGTCAAAGGCTTTGGGATCGATGATGGCGCTGTTGACGTTGGTAAAGATCTTGAACTCATCAGAAACCCTGAGGTCGTAGCCGTACGAGGAGAGCCCATAGGAGATGACGCCTTCACTGACCTGCTTCTCACTGAAAGGCACAATCATGCGGTGTCGCAGTGCTTGTTCGCGTATCCAGCGGTCACTCAGAATGGCCATGCCTCTTTCTCCTTTTGCGGACCCCAGCAAGCGCTGACTGCACTGGTTGGCTCTCCGAGTAGAGCCGGAGCCGACTTGCTTGACTAGGGCGCAATCCGACTGGCTTTTCCTTTTATTTCATCAACTTAGACTCATTAGATCCACCGCTGAGGTTTTCGTCTGTCGAAGAATCCAACCGGCAAGCCGGCTTAGCGGGGAAATTCTGCAAGGCTGCGCTGAGTTTGGCCGCTTGAATGCATCATCTTACGAGACATGCCCGTGCCTGACAACCACACATAAGTGTCAAGCGGTCTCGAAAAAGGTTTCGAGATGCGGTATGGAGCAGCATCCGCCGCTTTTTCCTCATCTTAATGTTCATGAAGAATCAAGTCCGCCGTTCCACAATCGCTGCAAAACCTGTACCATCAATTGCGTAGGCGTGGTACAGTCGAAACGAAATTAGCCCGCGAGGTGACCGCTTTGATTAAACAGGACATCGTCCACCATGTGATCGAGCGCACAGGCCTGCCCCGCACCAAGGCCGAAGCGGCGGTCGATACAGTGTTTGAAGGCCTGAAAGAGGCCCTGACAGCCGGCGAACGCATCGAGTTGCGCGGGTTTGGCGTATTCAGTGTCCGCGCCCGCAAGACAGGCATCGGCCGCAATCCCCGCACCGGCACAGAGGTGAACATCACGCCCGGCAAGGCGGTGCGTTTTAAACCCGGCAAGGAACTGCATGCACTGGGCAACGGAGCCTCGCCGGAAAGTTGAGGGCGGGAGAGAAAAGGCACGGTCCAACTGAACTGAGTGCCAGGTCCGGCTGTTACATCAGGCGCTGCGCGTCCACATCGACCACTAGGTTCCGGCGTGGAATCCCTGCCGCGTCAGCTTGAGCCAACATGCCGCGCAAGGCTGCGTTGAGCGCCCGGCGCGCTGCGGCTTTGAGAATCAGGTGAAAGCGGTAGACGCCCTTGATGCGCGCGATGGGCGCGGTGCAGGGGCCGAGCACACGCACACCCTCCGGCGCGGTGGTTTGAAACCACTTTCCCAAGAGGGCTGACCATCCAGCCGCCTCTTCAAGCTTCTGCGATTGCACCAGCACATTGGCCAATGCGCCAAAGGGCGGGTAGTGCATCCAGCGGCGGTATTTCAGCTCCCGCTCAACAAAACTGGCGTAGTTGTAAGTGGCGGCAGCCACAATGGCGTAGTGGTCTGGATAGTAAGTCTGCACCACCACGCGGCCGGGCAGATCGCCACGACCGGCGCGGCCCGAGACCTGGGTTATAAGTTGGAAGATGCGCTCGGCTGCACGGAAGTCAGGCATGGAGAGTGCATGGTCGCAGCCAACAACTCCCGCCAACGTGATGCCGTGAATGTCGTGGCCCTTGGCGATCATCTGGGTGCCTACCAGCAGATTGATCTCGCCGGAGTGGAGGCGGGCAAGGAGGCGCTCCAGGTCGTGGCGGCCGCGCACCGTGTCGCGGTCCATGCGGCCGATGTGGGCGCCGGGGAAGATTTCGGCGAGCCGCTCCTCTCCTTGTTCTGAGCCGGCGCCGAGGTAGTAGAGATGTTCGCTGTTGCACTTGGGACAGCGGGCCGGCACGGTGCGCCGATAGCCGCAGTAGTGGCACTCAAGGCGCTGGCCCTCGCGGGCGATGCCCGCATCCTCTGCCGGCGGCTTGTGGTGGGTAAGTGCGATGGCGCAGTTCTGGCACTCCAGTTTCTCGCCGCAGGCGCGACAGATGACAGCAAAGGAGTAGCCGCGGCGGTTGAGCAGGATGAGCGCCTGCTCGCCGCGATCGAGGGCCATGCGAGTCTGGTCCACCAAGGCACGGGAGAAGAGCTGATCCTGACCGGTCTCTTGAAACTCGCGGCGCATATCGACGAGTTCGACCTCGGGGAGGGGGCGATTCATCACGCGATCATGGAGCTCGATGCGGGTGTACTTGCCCAGCACGGAGTTGTGCCAGCTTTCCAGCGAGGGCGTAGCCGAACCCAGGACTACCACCGCACCAGCCAGCTTGGCACGCATGACAGCCACGTCGCGGGCGTTGTAGCGCGGCGTCTCCTCCTGCTTGTAGCTCTGGTCATGCTCCTCATCGACCAGGATGAGCCCGAGGTTGGGCACAGGAGCAAAGATGGCTGAGCGAGTGCCGACTACGATGGGCGCGTTGCCGCAGTGGATACGCCGCCATTGCTCACTGCGCTCCTCGGGAGTCAGAGCGGAGTGGAGCAGGGCTACACGGGAGCCGAAGGCCGCATCGAGGAGGCCGGCCATCTGCGGGGTGAGGCCGATTTCCGGGACCAGCAGGATGGAGCCGAGACCACGGTCCAGCGCGCGCTGCATGGCGGCCAGATAAACAGCCGTCTTTCCAGATCCCGTGACGCCATGAAGCAAGAACGGACGGAAAGCCCCCAGCCCCGCCACCACTGAAGCTAATGCATCAATCTGCGGCGGGTTGAGGAAGATGGTTTCAGAAGACGCCTCAATACCGCCGAGGCGGAATACCGCCGGGCGCTCGTCGATCCGCACCAAGCCGCGCCGCACCAGGGTTTGCAGGGTGGACGAGGGCAGATCTTTGCGGCGCAGTTCGGCCAGCGGGAGTTCGCCACCACAGGCGGCCAACTCGGCCAGAATGGCCTGCTGCTTCTGGGTCAGCGCGGGCAAGCGTGCCTCAGGGACGAGCACCGCAAAGCGCTCGGTACGGCGTGCATCCCGCTCCGTGGCCGAGGTCTCCCGGGCAATCCATTTTTTGCGCAGCATGGAGGCAAGGACAGGAAGCGTGGCGGCTGTGGCGGTGCGCAGCGTGGAGACTTTGACCGGTTCGCCGGAGGCCAGACGAGTGAGAACGCGGTGCTCCAGGTCCTGTTCTTCCTGGGATAATTTTCCGCGACGTTTCCTAATTTCCTTTTGCGTCCATCCATTTCCGGAGTCGCCGTCGAGGCTGACGGCGAGCACGTCGCGGCCGAGGTCGGTGATGCGGTAGTAGACGGTGCGGCGGACCTCGGCCATGAGGGGCAACATGCCCCGCAGGACCTCGCCCAGAGGTGCCAGGTAGTACTGCGAAATCCACACCGCCAAGTCCAGCAAGTGATCGCTGAGCAAGGGCTCCTCGTCGAGTACCGCCTCGATGGAGCGGGCCTCAAAGTCCGCGGGTGCATCTGCGCAGAGGGCGGTGACCACACCGATCAGCTTCTCGTTGCGAAAGGGCGCGATGACACGCGCGCCGCGGCGAGGCTGCTGGCCTTCGCGCACGGCGTAAGTAAACGTGCGATCCAGGGGCACAGGCAACGCGACTTCGCAAAAGGCAGGCATGAGAGGCAAGAATCAGTGTAGGGGATGCGGCGATGGCGTTGCCCGATCTTCCGGGCTCCGATTTGCACAACCGTCCCCCTCCGGGGCACGCGCAGTACAATTCAATCCTGATGACACCCACTGCCGCAAAAACTACCTCTCCCGCCCGCCGAGCTCCAGTCAAGGTAACCGGCCCCATCACGCTCTCGATCGACATTGGCGGATCGGGTCTGAAGGCCATGCTGCTGGACGCGACAGGAAAACCCGCGAGCGAACGGCAACGGGTAGCAACTCCGGCCGTGCCCACGCCATTGGCAGTGATGTGTGGATTGGACGAGTTGAGCAAATTGCTGCCGCGGTTCGACCGCGTCTCGGTTGGATTTCCCGGCGTGGTGAAGCGCGGCGCCACGTTTGGGGCCTTCAACCTGCATGCCCGGTGGGCGTCGGGATTTCCGCTGCAGAAAGAGCTGGAAAAGCGCTGGAAGAAACCCGTGCGAGTGGGCAACGACGCCGATGTGGCCGGTTATGGA
>Ga0182013_10001165_pt1 | contig 36197 bp, 34 predicted proteins | sample 612S2MmetaG_FD_120487 | JGI IMG/M metagenome (GOLD analysis project Ga0182013, IMG submission 120487) | Permafrost microbial communities from Stordalen Mire, Sweden - 612S2M metaG | ecosystem: Environmental > Terrestrial > Soil > Wetlands > Permafrost | place: Sweden: Stordalen | collected... | reverse complement strand
GAAAAAGAATACTGCTTTGCGTGGGCCGCCACCAGCCCGACGCTCGGAACCTTGGTCAGAACTCAAACCAGCTTCGTAACCATCCCTATTGGGTGTGCAGACTCAAAGGATTGGCCGGTCAAGCGCGACATAAAAGTGGAGTTCAAGCCGCTTGGCGTTTTGCCCAATAGTCTTCGAAGCGTCCGTTGAAGTGGCAGCAGCGGAGGGCGAGGATGGCGTTTGCGCCGCGCACTGTCCAGAACATGCCGGACTGTTTGCAGCGGGAACCGACGATAGTCTTGCACCCGGCTTCGATGACCCCAGAGCCGACGAACAAGTGCTGCTCGCGGAATTTCGGGTATCGCATACGTTCCGTGTTTTTCTCAAAGTAATCCGCCTCGGTACGGATCTTCTCCAGCAGTTCGGAGTTGGATGATTCGATGGCCCGGAGGGCGGTGACGAGGTCTTCAATCTTACCTTCATCCAGCAGTTCATCCTGGTGAATCGCCAGCCAGAGTTTCTGATCCGATTCCTGGTTCGGATACAGTTTGCGAGCCACTTCCCAAAGGTGTTGCCGGGCGTGAAAAAGGTCGACGATCTGAATGGCGCCGGGGAAGTGATCGTCGGCAATATTCCAGATCCATTCGGCGCCGTCTCCGATCACGACTTTCTTCTCAGCTCGTTCCCAACCTCGATTCCAAGCTTCCAGATAGATTCGCGGGCCGAACTCACTCGCGGTCTCGATGGCGGCGACATAGGTCGTGGAATCGGGATCGCGGATCGCGTAGCCTTCCTTGTCCCACGCAGTCTGGGTGAAGACGGAACCGATTTTTGCTTCGCGCGTATGTGCCGGCTGTCCGTTTTGTTTGCCCGATCGGCCCTCGGTCTCAGCCTTCACCACGGGCACGCCGGTTCCATCGATCTCCACGTACAGGAAGGGAATGGGTTGGCATACTACGATCGGCAGATCCAGTTGCCGGGCACGCTGGATCTCCCGTTGCTCACCCTGCGCGATATCGGCCCCGATGGCCTCCGCCGTGCGCTCCACAGCTTTAGCCGTCACTTCGATGCCGGCCAGCAGTTCCATCTGCTGGCGTCCGTGGTCGAATGGCGCCTCGGCCCCGACCAACGCCAGCATGCGGCGGACGCCGGGCGATAGGTCCAACTTCTCAATGTCCAGGGTGACATCGGCAGGGCACTGTCCGTGGTGACAGTGAGAGCAAAGATACCACGGGCGGAGTATCTCGACATCGCCCACGGCAGTCAGCACGTGCCGCGTTCGCATCTCGCGGTAACGGGCTTTCCGGCCACAAGGGCAAGGTATCTCGCGATCCTCCGGGCCGGGAGGATGACCTCGGAGTAACTGGCCCAACGCCGCCGCTCCGGCCCGATGCATCGCCGCCCGTATGGCCATCTCGACCGCTTCCAAGTCGAATTGGCCGGTCTTGCTCTGGTCCTGGAAAATCAGACGCAGCAATGAACTCACTTCCCGTTCGACTTCCTGACGGATCGTTTCCGCCGTTTTTTTTCCTGCGGCGTCAACGTGTCCTCGACCGGCCTTGCGCGGCAGATCTTTTCATTGGTCTCGATCAAAGTCCGGCTCAAGTCCTGATACTTCCGGAAACCGGCGACCTCGCGCTCGGCTTTCCGTTGGGCCGCAGCGCTGGGAAAACTCTCCGTAACGGTTTTGCCATCGACTTTGTAGGTAAGCCGAGAGTTGGGTCCATGGCCGGGATCATCCGGCTGATGACAATGGCAACTTGGGGTGCCGCAACGACCGGAAGTTGCTGAAATCGAGCCCGGCCGGAAATCGCCCAGTTCGGAGATCTCGGCCAGCACCTGGGAACGGCGCCTTTCTAAATCCAACAGGGAATCAGGCATGCAAACAGCCTCCTATTACCTAGCGTATCAACTACGCTCGGGTAGGAGGCACAAAAAAAGGAAACCGCCGCCTTCTCCACTTTCATGTCGCCCACCCCAGAACCTGATGCTCGTCTCTTAACGTTAAACGGCAGGTTAGAATAGAAGTGGTTAACAGCTTTGGGAGCCGGACTCTTCCTAGCTGACCGCTGATTGCTGAACGCTGAAAGCCTCTCGGGGATTTCAAGGGGCAGAGCCCCTTGGGTAGGACTAGGTCTTTGATCGCGTGACAGATTTCCTTTTGACGGGTCTGGAACGGGAGGAGCACCGGACCGGCAACGAGGGGTACTCATTTGGCGGGGTGCGGACGTTTCCGCTGATTGGGCTCATCGGTTATTCCGTTGCGCTCTTTCCGCAGGTCACGTGATGCCCGTGGTTCTGGGTCTTGCAGTCGTCGCGGCGTTTCTCTTGTTGTCTTACCGGCACAAACTCGCAACTTCCGGACTGGCGGGTATGACCTCAGAAATGTCCCCTCTGACCACCTATCTGGTCGGAGCGCTGGTGAATCGAGAACAGATGTTGGATCGCCACTGCCCTGACGGTCGCGAGCGTGCTCCTCTTGGAACTAAAGGGCGCGCTCGAAGGCTTATCGAAGCGGATCGCACTGGAAGAGACTTTGACCTTCACCAAGTTTCTGCTGCTCACGGCGGTCGTTCTGCCGGTCCTGCCGAATCAGGTGTTCGGGCCCTTTGAGATCAACCCGTACAAATCGTGGTTGGTTGTGGTGGCAGTCAGTTCCGTATCCTACGGAAGTTACTTGATTCAGAAGCTGACGAAAGGCCAGGGCGGCGTGATCTTGGCTGCAAGTGCTGGGGGGCGCCTATTCGTCCACGGTGACCACCGTGGTGTTGGCCAAACGGTCGGCATGCGAGAATCGGCCGCACCTGTTTTCGGGTGGAGCCCTAATCGCCTCGGGTGTCATGTATTTGCGTCTGGCCGGGCTGGTAACGCTGTTTAACCGGTCGCTTATGAAGACTCTCGGCCTGCCATTCTTGTCTTTGGCCGCGACAGGTATGTTGATTGGCTGGATATGGACTTGAGTACCGGATGCCAAATAGGGCGCGGTTGCCGGGGAGTTCGATCCGAAAAATCCGCTGGAATTGCGCGCCGCATTCTCTCGCCGGGCTGATGGGTTTCAGCGATGTGGATCCCTTCATCATGGGGATCACCGAATCGGCCGACCGGGCGCTACTCTGTCCGTAGCTTCGGCTGCGATTTTGATTGCGGCTGCCAGCAACAACATTGCGAAGGGGTGTTACTCATTCACTCTGAGCGATCGCAAGACCGGAATCCAAAGTCTGGCCCGCCTGGTCCGACTAGCGGTGACCGGTCTGTGACCCTTATTTTGGGTGGCCATTGACGTCCGGGCGGCCTGCAGCTTTCACGCTTCGACACGATCTGCCAGCCAACATCAGGTGCCTGACCAATCGGCGATTCCAGCGTGCTAACTAACGGAATGCAGGGTGCCAAGCGCAACCCAGAGTTTCAATTTGATAATAGCCATGGCCGCACACTCAAATCCTTATTGGCCAGGAGTCATTGCCGAGCCCATTTGGCCCACTTTGCCTGCCGAATTACCGTTGGATGGGATAGCCAAACGGTACCCGGCGCTTGGGTCGGTAAGAATATATGCCGGATTTGCCCGATCAGGCTCGATCTTTTTTCGCAGTTGGTTGATGAACACCCGCAGGTACTCGATCTCATCGCCGTAGTCGGGTCCCCATACGGCCTGCAGGATACGCCGGTGAGAGATCACTTCACCCGGGTGCGATGCGAGACAATACAAAAGCTTGAACTCCTTGGCGGTGAGGTGTGCGACGCCGTCCTTCCGCTTCACTTCGTGCGTCTCGAAGTTGATTTCCACATCCCCCAACGCAAGAACCGGGGAACGGACCGAATGTGCCCGGCGATTCACGGCGTGGATGCAGGCCACGAGTTCTTCAATCCCACAGGGCTTAGTGATGAACTGGTCTGCGCCGGCCTCCAATGCCTCGGTTCTGTCTTTCCGCGATTTCCTGGCTGACACGACAATGATCGGCACTTCCGATGCCGCCCGGATTTCGCGGCAGGCCGCGATCCCACCCATTCCCGGCATCGCCAAATCCAGAAGGATGACTTCTGGCGGTTCGTGGCGCAATATGTCGAGAGCCTCCTCGCCGGTGCATGCGTCATTGACCTCGAATCCCTGCGTCACAAGCGCGATCCGGAGGACGCGGCGCGCCTGGGGTTCATCATCCACTACCAAGATTCTTGAGACTCTCATGCTGTGACTCCATCGGCTACCGGTAAGGAGAAATGAAACGCCGCCCCGCCTTCCGGCCGGTTGATCACCCAAATCGCGCCGCCCTGCCACTCCACCAGATGCCTGGCGCTCGCGAGCCCGAGCCCCGTCCCGGGGACGCTGGAACTGTGGTGGGAACCGCGGTAGTGCTTCTCAAAGATGCGCGCCTGTTCGTCTTCAGGAACGCCGGGGCCGGCATCCGACACGCCGATATCGATTGTGCCGCCGTCCACGCTGGAAGAGATGGTGATCGGAGTACCCGGGGGCGAGTATTTCAAGGCATTGTCCAGCAAGAGTTTGAGTACGTGCTGGGTCATTTCAGCATCGCAATCGGCCATCGGAAGGGTTTCCTCAATCTGTACGCCCACCAGGCGGTCGCACAGAAGCGGGCCCAATGGCGCAAGGGCGCCGGAAACCAGGACTCGCACATCCTGAGGAGCTTTGGTCAGCGTGAAATCGCGTGTGCCGGTCCGGACCGTCCTGGCAGCCTCCTCGATCCATTGGTTCATTCGTTCCACCTCTTCCTTGATGATGGTTAGCATCTCGCGCTGCTGGGCCGCGTTGCCCGGTTGCTCCGACAGCAAAGCGGTGGCAGCAATGTTGATGGAACTCAACGGCCCCCTCGCCTCATGTGCAAGGGCGTCGTAGATTGCGGATTTCAGGTCATCCGCCCTGCGGGAAATCTCCGCTTCCTTCAGGCTCTCCGCGACGCGCGCCTTCGAGAGTGCGCCTCCCACCTTTTCGGCGATGGCCTTCAGCAATATTGGAGATACGCCAACTCCCGCAATGCCGATGCTGCCCGCGAGTTCGCCGCTCTCGTGAACCGGAACGACCGAGACAGCGGATGCCATATCGCTGAAGGGGTTTCCACAGATCGCCACGTCCCGAAGCTGAGCGTCGGTTATCTCCCCGGCTCGGATCCCCGATCGGCAGACTCGACCGTCGGCCGTGTCGTAGATCGCAACAGCTTCCAGTTCAAGAATCTCCTTGAGCGCACCACCCAGCCGCTGAAGAATGGCCTCTCTGTTCTCACCTTGCGAGATCACATCGGCAACCTGGTATAGCTTTTCGACCTCCTCCCGGCGCTGGACGGCCTCGGTCCGGTTGCGGTTCGCGCGAGCTGAAAGATGGCCGGCGGCGAGGGCGGTTACCAGGAAAGCAAAGAAGGCCACCCAATGCTCCGGTTGCTCGATCATGAAGCCAGCGGAAGGCAGGAAAAAGTATGCGAGGCCCAACCCCGCTGCAATCGCCGCGACCATGGCCTCCAACCAGCCCCACGTCAGGGCAATACAGAGAACCGCCAAAACAAGGACCAACGCAACGGTTGTGGAGTTGACATGGCGCAGATGAACGGCCGCAGCCAGAATCAGACCGATCACGCCCGCCGCCAGGCCGGTGCGCAACCCCCGAAAGATCACTCTCCCCGCACTATTCAGAAGAGTCGACCGAGATCCTACATTCGTTCTCGTCATTCGCGCTTTCCTTCCTTCGGTGCCCTGAACGGATCCTGGGCAGAGCCCGTTCGCGGCAAGTCTGAAATTTTCGACGCGCTCAGGCGCTGCGAAAACGCTTGTTTCGTTCGACCACGGTGCCGCCGGCACTACGCCGCCCCATCGAGTTCCCGATCCGGCCTGGTTGTCTCGCGGCGGGCCGGGCGCCCAATCTCCTCGATTGAAGAAACGGAGAGCCCAGCCTTGGTGCGAACGCCCTCCGATGGTTGCGTTTGCCGCTCACCCCCAATTGCCCATTCGGTTGGGAATCTCTCTTGTTGCGAAGACTTATCAGGATGTCTTGCTGGGGCCATGATTTCCTCCTTGCCGGCGGTAATCGTTCCTCAATTTCTGTTCCGCGCGCAGCCAATCCTCGTCTGCCGACCCACCTTGGCAGCCGCGGGCCTCCCAGTACAAGTGAGCGAGCTGGGCGATTGCCTCCGTTTCCAATACCTGGGTCTCGGAACTCACGTCCTCCTCGGCAATTGGCGCCAGCGGGGCCGGTGTGGCAAATGCCGCGGGTTGCGGAGACTTGGTCTTACGTTTATTCGGTCTTGGTGCTGGTGCTGACACGTGGCGTGCCTCCTTTCGGTAAAAAGAATGCCTTGTCTCCCTGGACTAGGCGTTAACGCCGGGCCATCCGGCTCATCGCCAGCGGATTCTGCAGTACACGACGATCGCCGACCTCGTTACACGCCAGCGATGCACTTTGCGTCACCCGAAGAACCTCCTCGGGCACGAAGGGACTCCCAAGCAAAAGGTCGAAGGCCCCCAAGTTGAGCACTTCCGCCCACAGCCGCTCATCGGCGAGCCGTGAGGACACAATGAAAGACGGATGATCCGGCATGCTGTCCAACTCTGCCAGCACGCTCTTCCAGTCTCCATCCGGCAGGCAATGATCGCAGATCACGGCGCGTATTCCGTGGCAAGCCTGGCGAAGCAGATCCACTCCATCGCAACACGTGAAAGCTACCTGCAAACGCCATGGCGAGTCGCGAAAGATTCGTTGCAATGAGGCATGCTCATCGGCACAGGGGCCTATGAACAGGACGTAGCCCACTGAACTTCTAGTAGGCATGTTGACACTACTCCTTCAGTTTTCAGGATTGGGCCGCTATGATGGTAACGCTCGCGGCCTCTGGGCAGAACTGTCAATAACCCTAATTTCCGGCCGGCTGGTGCGGAGGCTTACGGCGTGGCCCCGAATGGCCCCTTGACGTGGCGGCCAGCAACGCGATACACAGGTGTTTACCCTGCGGGCTTCGGGAGACGGCAATGCGACGCGGACGTGTGCTGCTGGCGGACGACCACGCCCTGGTGATCGAAGGCTTTCGCAGGATCCTCGAAAGTGAATTCGATGTAATCGGCGCAGTGGAAGACGGCAAAACGCTGGTGAGCGAAGCGTTGCGCCTGACGCCGGACGTCATCCTGATCGACATTTCCCTGCCCATTCTCAACGGCCTCGAGGCCGCACGGCGGATCAGAAAAGACTTGCCGGAGGCCAAGATCGTTTTCCTCACAATGCATGCGGACCGGACGTATCTCCGGGACGCGTTTCGTTTGGGGGCCTCCGGGTATCTCCTCAAGAACTCGGCCGGAAAAGAGTTGCTGAAAGCCGTTCGCGAGGTTCTGTCAGGGCGGACCTATTTGGCGCCCGAGCTCGCCAACACAATCCCGGACCCGCAACTAAGGAAGGCCTTTGAGCAAGGCTTGGTTCCGGGTTTAACCGATCGGCAGGTCGAGGTTCTACGTCTCATCGGCGGAGGACAGACGAATGATGAAATCGCCGCCTCGCTGGGAATCACGGTAAGGACCGTTCGATTTCACCGCTCGGAAATCGCACGGAAGTTGGGGATCTCAGGGACGCCGGCCCTTACTCAATACGCCGTGGCGCACGGTATCGTGCGCCGCTTTAGTTCCCACATCGCGCCTCCGGACATACCAAATCGCCGGCGCCACATTACCAACTCCCCACTATAAACGGGAAATCCCTCCGCTCCATCTATCTATATGGCGCCACTCCGTGTATGCAGGCCAAGTGGCGCTCCAAGAGACTCTTTCGGGCGGCGACATTATGTTGTACGACAGTACGAAGAGCCTGTTGCAGAGTATTGTGCAATCGCTCGAAAAGGACAACCGGACCGGATGGGATGATCGAGCCGAATCCGGAAACGAATGTCTCTACGAAATGCACCAGATGTCCAGGCCGCTTTACAAGGGGTACAAATCCGACCGCGTTTGTGCCGACTCGGCGGGTCAGAACACCATTTCTGAGATGGTGAACCGAGCCATACCGCATGTGAGGCTGATGGTGATTGCCATTCGGCATAAAGACCAAACCCAAGCGCTCACGAGCGGCAAGGCGGCCCTTGTCGAGCTGAACGGCGCCAGTGATTCAAAGGCTTCGGGCAAGAATAGAGTAACCAGAGAATCCTCCCATGCGTTACGGAAGGCTGAGAACGCTACCCGACAGTTTGATTTCACCGCTCGGAAATCGAGCAGAAGCTCGGGCCCGTCTAGGGTGACGGCGCGGCTAGCACGAACTCCCGGGCCGCGTCGGGGGACTTGAAACCGCTATTTGTCACCACATTTCAATGGTGTTATTTAGTAGCCCCCCAACCAACCCATATGTGATGGCATATCGGGTCAGCTCCGAGCTGTTTTTGGTGCCCAGTCTTCGTGCCAGCATGGACTTCTGGAATTCCACCGCTTTGACCGAGACGTCGAGTAGCGCGGCTATCTCTTTATTGGATCGCCCCTCGGCAACTAGTTGAAGCACTTCTCGTTGTCGCGGAGTCAAATTAGGCAACTTCGAGCGGGGCTGGCGCTTAGCTTTCTTCCCGATGGCCTGCGTATCGATGCCGAGTTCCGGGGCCACATACCGCTCTCCCCGAATGACCGCCCAAATCGCGGCCAGCAGTTCCGCCGGCCTCGAACGCTTAAGGATGTAACCCACGGCGCCCGCACGGAAGGCCTCCACGATGTATGCTTTGTCGGAGTGCATCGTGACGATAATCAATTTCGATTCCGGGCAGCTCTTGTGTAGGTGGCGCGCGGCGTCAATGCCGTTGAGCAGAGGCATGGAAATGTCCACTAGGATCACATCGGGGTGGCATTTCTGAGCAGCGGCCAACAGAGCCCTGCCGTCTTCCACCATGCCGACGATCTCGAACTCCGGTGCAAGAATTCGTTGAAAGCCATCCAGCACCAGCTTGTGGTCGTCAGCCAGAAGCAAGCGTGGCCGGTTCAACATGGGGCGCCCGTCTTCAACGGAATTCGAATCGTAACGTGCGTTCCATCGCCGGGCCGGGTTCTTATCGCCAGGATTCCTTCCGCTAGGCGCACGCGTTCTTCCATACTGACCAGCCCGAGCCCCCCCTTCTTTCTTGCCTCGCTGGGATCGAAGCCTCTGCCGGTGTCGCTGATCGTAAGGATCAGTTCGTTTTCTCTTCCCGTGAGATTCACGGAGGCCCTGGTGGCGCCGGAGTGCTTGACAGCGTTGCCGAGACTCTCCTGCGCAACCCGGTACAGGCAGAGGGCTGCCGCTTCGGGAATGTGCTCCGGCACGTTGTGCTGCTTGAAGCGGGCTTTGATCTTCCCAAGCTTTGAGACGTCTTCGCAGTAAGCCTCCAAAGCCGCCGCCAGGCCCAAATGCTCGAGCACCGAGGGGTGGAGTTGGTATGCCGTGCGCCGCAAATCGTTGGACACCCCCTTCAGACTGGTCTCCAGATTCAGGAGGTGCTCGCGGATCGCGCCGGCCGAGTCGGGCAATCCGGCCTCAAGCTCCGCCACCCCGACTGCAAGCATGGCCATCCTCTGGTTTAAGTCATCGTGAAGATCACGCGACAACCGCTTGCGTTCTTCTTCCTGAGCGGCTAACAACCCCGCCGTCAAACTGCGCAGCCGCGCTTCGCTCTGCTCCAGGGCGTCTCTGGAGCGCTTGCGCTCGGTAATATCGAACACAAAGGCGACGGCCAAGGTGCCATCCCTGGTCTCCACGTGGCCCAGGCTGACCTCGATGGGAAACTCCGTTCCATTCTTTCGGACCCCTGCAAGGTCCTGAGCCACGCCCATCGGCCGGTTTTGCGGCTGCCGGAAATACTCAGCCTGATAACCGGCGTGCTGTTCGCGAGAACGCTGGGGGACCAAATCCCCGACTTTCAAGCCAATCAGTTCCTCTCGCTGGTAGCCGAACATGGTCTCGGCGGCGGCGTTCACCAGCACGATCCGGCCGTCCCGGCGGACGGCCACCACGGCCTGTGCCGCAGTCTCCAGCAAAGCCCGCATCGTCGCTTCGCTTTCCTGTGCCTGCTCTTTCGCTTCCTGCCGTTCGGTGACGTCGATGCCGGTGCGGATCACGTATTCCACTAATCCGCGGTCGTCAAAGGTAACAGCGTTGGACCAGGCGATCAACCGGCGGCGCCCGTCCTTGGCAACCCAGTAGCACTGATCCCGGCGTTGCTTCGCGTGGAGAAGTTCCTCGAAGCTGGCGTTCATCTGAGCGATCTCCTCAGGCTGCATAAGGAGATCCCGTGGCCTTCCCTTCACTTCTTCCAACGTGTAGCCCGTAAGCTCCTGGCAGGCGCGATTGAAGTGAACGATTCGTTTTTCCCGGTCGAGGACTACTACCATCAGGGTGCTGGCCGCATCCAGAACAGTCGTAATGAAATTCCTCTCCTTGCGCAAGGCCTCCTGGCTCCGTTTGACCTCGTCAATATCGCCGAACGAGATGAGCAAGCCATCGATCTTTTGCTCGCTCGTTTTGTAGGGGAGCATCCGCAAGGAATACCAGCGGCCGTCTTCTGTCCGAACCTCACGCTTCACTTCGTGTTCGCAGTCGATCACTTCCGAGATCAGACCTTCGATATCGGGGATATCGAGGTGAAGACGAATGTCGCCAATCGGCCGGCCGACGTCACCTGGGAGCAGATGCAGCAGTTTCTCCGCGGTGGGGGTAAACCGACGGATCCGGCAGTCCCCTCCCAACATCAGAATGGGGATGTTCACGCCGCTGAGGACGTTGGCCAGATCGTCGTTGATTTGGGCCAATTCCACGTTCCGGATCTGGCCCTGTTCGTTCAAGGTGACCAGTTCCTCGTTGGTGGATTGCAGTTCCTCCTTCGCCGTTTCCAGTTCCTCATTCGTGCTCTGCAACTCCTCCATGCTGGAGAGGGCCTCTTCGTTGGCGGACTTCAGCTCCTCGTTAGTGGTTTCCTGCTCCTGGATAATCGCCTTCAGGTACTCTTTGGTGCGACTGAGTTCCTTTTTCAGCTTGACGGCTTCCCGGTCGTCCGTCTTCCTCTTGTTGCCGGGCGCCGGCGGTTCCGCTGGCTCGACCTGAAGGCCCGATTCCTCGAACAGAATCAGGAAGTACCTTTCCCGGGCGCTCGGGCCAGCGAGGGGGCGAACCTCGATATGGACTTCACGAAGGCGCTCACCCTCTTTCAGCCGGATGCTTTCCCGTCTTACCGCACTGCTTGCCCGGCGTGAATTCTGTATGGCCGCCCGGATCTCGAAGGCCAACTCCTCGCGCAACATTTTCAGAACGTTCAGAGTCGGCCTGCCCGAAGCCAGCCGCAGGTACGGGTTGGTGTCGCCGCGGACGAGCAGAAGCTGAAGGTCTTGATTGACGACGAAGCCGGCGTGGGAGTATCGTTCCCAAACGACCCGGTCAACTTCCTTTTCGAAGTCAAAGGCGGCCGGCTCCCCGGGTGGCCGGCTCTCGGGCGAGACCAGCCTTTCGTAGGGCGCCGACCCGGCTGCATAGGCGACCAGCGAGCCATTCGCCTTCTTGGTGAAAAACTTGTTCTTCTTGTCCATCAGGGTGAATAGTTGCGGGAATCCTCCGAGGGTCTCCGACCTGCCGAGTAAGAGAAAGCCCTCGTCCTTCAGCGCATAGTGGAAGGTGGTGAGAACCCGCTTCTGGAGAACCGATTCCAGATAGATCAGAACATTGCGGCAACTGATCAGGTCCAATCGGGAGAATGGTGGATCTCTGGTGAGGTCGTGCCTCGCGAAGACGCAGGTTTCCCGGACCCCGGTATTGATCCGGTAGTGGTGTTCATTCGACCGGGTAAAGAAACGGTGCAGCCGCCCCTTGGACACCTGCGACAAGGCGCTTTCCGGATAGATGCCAATGCGCGCGTACTCGATCGCCTGGTCGCTGATATCCGTTCCGAAAATCTGGATCGGCGTCGATTTCGCGCGATCTCCCAGACTCTCCATCAGAGAAATTGCAATCGAGTACACTTCTTCACCGGTCGAGCAACCCGGAACCCAGACTCGAATCGCATCGCCGGCGGGCTTGCCAGCCAGAATTTTGGCAAGAATCGCGCCGCCAAAGGCCAGAAAGACTTCCGGCTCCCGGAAGAAGCTGGTGACGTGGATCAGAATGTCCCGATACAGGGCGTCCAGTTCCTCGCGCTTGCCCTCCAGGCGCTTCAGGTACGCGTCCAGATCTTCGATTTTATGCAACGCCATGCGGCGGGCAACGCGCCGTTTGATGGTGGACTTCTTGTAATAGGTGAAGTCCACCCCCGAAGCTACACGCAGAAGTCTGAGGATTCCCGCAAACGCCTCTTCGCCCGCGGGAAGAGGCGGGCCTTCCTCCTGGCTCGCAAGCTCCACGTAAGGATGCCTGCTGATCCGCAAGAGTTCCGTGGCAATGCGATCCGGCGGCAGAACGAAATCCACGCAGCTGGCCGAGATGGCGCTTCTGGGCATGCCGTCGTACTTGGCCGAGTCCGGCTCCTGCGCAAACGTGATTCCGCCCTCGGCCTTGATGGCCTTCAGTCCTAACGTGCCATCGGCCGCCGTGCCTGACAGGACCACTCCGATCGCTCTGGCGCCCTGATCCTGCGCCAGCGACCGGAAGAAATGATCGATCGGCATATGGCGTCCAGCCGGCGCCTCGCGGCGGATCAACTGCAAGGCTCCGTTCACCATGATGATGTCGGCATTGGGAGGGATGACATACATGTGGTTGGGCTGTGCCTGCATGCCGTGCTTGACCTCGGCGACAGCCATCTGGGTAACGCCAGAGAGCAGTTTCACCAGCATGCTCTCATGGCTGGCGTCCAGATGCTGAACCAGGACAAAAGCCATGCCGGTGTCCTGCGGCAACGCCCGCAGCAATTGAGTAAACGCCTCAAGTCCGCCGGCCGAGGCACCGATGCCTACGATTGGCGGGACACTCTTGGCTTGGGTGATCTCGTCGGGTGCGATACGGGCTTTGGCGCTTGCCGGCTTAGCGCCGCCTTGGCGTTTCGCGCCGCGGGATTTTCCGGCCTTCCGTTTCGTCGAACTTCCGGGCCTTGATTTCATCGATGTCCCAACGTGTCCTGCATTGGCGGGTCGAGGGTCACCCCCGCGCCGAATTCAACGTAACGCCCGCTGCCGGGCAAAGTCAATGTTCAGTCGAGTCGGGAAGCTCGGGTACGAGAGACCCACTGCGATGTCGGGATTGATGGCAATTCAGCTAAGGCTCGCCAGGGCCGCCCGCTGTTCTATGGCCGTTTCCGCTTGTCAGATGCGTCGAGAGCTTGCCCTGGTGCGCGCGCGGGTCGAACCCTTTCCGTCCTCACAATGAGATCCAGTAGTCCAAGCTTGCTTCGCAAACTTTGCTGCACCATGTCGATAGGCACTTGATCCAGGTCTTTGCTGGCCTGATAGCGAACGGCGATCGTAATTCCGGAAGTACCCACAATCACGTTGAAATCCTGAATCGGCGCATCCGATGACGGCCAGATCGCCGTGACCGCCGGACTGACTTTGTCCAGGAGCTCCTTTTGGATTTCAGCAACGCTCTTTTCCTTCGCGACGACCGCATGAGCTGGTTGAACGAGGCGCTCCATCAAGTCCGCTAATTCACGCTTACTCGCTACGGCATCGACCGATAACTGAACATCGTGGCCGGTTCGGCGCATGAGATTCAGACGCGCCTCCGCCACCTTTGCATCGGGGATGCGTACGGTAGAAAACAAGTGAATCACGATCTCGTCTTTGCCGACGCTCACCTGTTGCGACACGAGGGCGTTGGCAGGAACCATGCGCTTCAGTTCGTCCTGCACCGCACCCCGGGCACGTGTTTCTCTTGCAACCTGGGAAAGCGCTCTGCCGAGAGGAACCGCGATGGAAGCCAGCAGGATCAAGATCATCACGACCCGCCAACGAAGTTGGCCACCGGTAGCCAGCATCCGCGTCACCGGCCCATGCGACAACAGTCGCGCCAGCGGCTCGTCCTTTCGAGACGCCGCCATGACTTTCTGAACTTCCTCCGTGTTCAGACCGACCAGGAGGAAGACAAGGAACGCGCTCGCCACAATCGCAACAAGGTTGGTAAGGAAAAGAAGGCTTGCTCCGCCCATGATTTCCAGGTTGAGGCCGCTGCCTAAGCCGAAACCAACGGTGCAGAGCGGAGGCATGAGCGCCACGGCAATAGCGACCCCGGGAAGGGCAGTCACGCCATCGCCTCCTCCGCGGCAAATCACAACCGACCCCGCTAAACCAGACAACAACGCAATCCCCAAGTCGAGCAGATTGGGGTTGGTCCGTGCGATGATTTCAGACGTAGCGGAATGAAACGGCAACAACCAAACCAGGAAGCCGGAAAACGCGATGGATACCGTGACGCTGGCGAGAAGGTTGAGTACGGCCTTGATTCCCAGGTAAACGTCGCCCACGGCGAGCGCCAGGCCCGTCCCCATGATCGGTCCCATCAACGGAGAGATGAGCATTGCGCCGATGATTACCGCCGGACTGCTTTCGACCAATCCGAACGCAGCGATGCCGGCGGAAAAAAAGATCTCCAGCCAGTAGCTCAGACTGTTGATCGCGGCGGCCGCGAAAACCTGTTCGTAGATCTTCGGCTTGGCGCTCCCAGGAATGCCAAGCCACGTCTCAAGACGCAACGGGGCGGTATGGGAGGCGCGAATTTCCTCGGAGCTGGTCAACGTGCCCATTATGCACCAGCGCAAGCGGGACACCAAAGGGTTCTGATGTGATCAGGAGTTCGCCGCCGAGTTGCGGCACATCCTTATGGATTGACACTGCCGGGTGAGCACGGAAACGTATGGAACTCAATTTTCAAACCGGAGCGCTGCTGCTTCTGGTCGCTGCTGTCGTCGCGATGCTGACCCGGCGGCTTCGTCTCCCTTACAGTGTCGGCCTGGTTGCGGCAGGGATCCTTCTTGCGATGATGCCGTTCGCGCCGAAGATCAGGCTTACCAGAGACCTCATTTTCACTGCGTTGCTCCCGCCTCCTTTTCGAAGCCGCATTATATATTTCCTGGAATCAGTTGCGCCGGGACTTTGCAGTCATCGTCGTGCTGGCGACTTTAGGCGTCATGCTCTCGGCGTGCCTGACCGCGGCCGGGATGCACTATCTGGCGCACTGGCAGTGGCTCGGCGCCTTGGTGTTCGGCGTTCTCATCGCCGCTACCGACCCGGTTTCAGTCATCGCGACTTTCAAGGAAGCAAAAGCCCAGGGCCGGTTGCTGGTGCTCATCGAGGCGGAGAGTCTTCTAAACGATGGCACGGCGGCGGTCGCCTTTGGCGTTGTGGTGGCCGTGGCTTCAGGCCAGCAACTCACATCCCTCGAAATCACCACAGTGCTCATAAAGACGATTGGAGGAGGCATTCTTTGTGGCGGAGCCGTCGCTGTCGGAGCGCTTCTGCTCGCTGGGCGAACGAACGACCATCTGGTTGAAATCACTTTCACGACCGTGGCCGCCTACGGCTCATTTCTCCTTGCGGACCATTTCGGCTTGTCTGTCGTCTTGGCGCCCATCACAGCAGGACTTCTCATGGGCAATTTCAGGTCGTTCGGTACGATCTCCGCCCGGGGGAAGGAAGACGTCCACGCATTCTGGGAATATGCTGCGTTCGTCGCCAACTCGCTAGTCTTCCTCTTGATCGGAATGCACGAGGCCCATCAGAATTTCGCGGCGATTTGGCTTCCCGCCGCGACGGCGATTGCACCGGTAACTTTGGGCCGGGTGGTAGCGATTTATCCCAGTTGTCTTAGTTGTCTTATCTTTTCCCGCTCTTCCCTTCGCGTGACGAGGAAACATCAAAACGTCCTGTTCTGGGGCGGCTTGCGGGGAGCGTTGGCGTTGGCTCTCGCCCTTGGACTACCCCTGAGTTCCGCAGAGCGGAGATTATTACGATCAGCTTTGCCGTCGTCGCCTTTTCGGTCTTCGTGCAAGGCCTGACCATCGCACCGCTTCTACGCGGGATGGGAGAGATCCCGACATAAGAGCTGCTCTCTTGTGGGGCCGTGGCGATCGAGTCCGAGCGCAACTTTTGTAGGTCAAAGGAGCGTCGAAATGCACTTTAGCGCCGATATGAACGTCGTCCCGAATCGTGAAGACGGCTCGGCGACCGAAACTTCGACTGGATCGTGATGTCGACCCATGGCTATGGGGCGTACTACAGCTTTCTGCTGGGCTCGGTCGCCTGGGGGCATATACCGAAGCGATTCCTGCACTAATCAAAGCGGTCGGCCCTTCCCGCCCGGCCGAACCGCGGAACCGATAGTTGTGGCGGAGGCTACCAGTTTTACGAAGGGCGCCCGTGTCCGAATGACTCCTCCAAGATTGTGAAACGCTTTCACCACGGCCTCCGTACCGTGGCCTTCCGCTTCGGGAGCAAGGCTATACACGATAACGCCGGACAGCAGGCCGCCGAGCGTCGTGGCGAGCGGAATCAGCCTGAGACCATGTACTCCAAGAGCAAGCGCCCCTACGCTCCCATCGGAGGTCAGCACGGGGGGACGATAGCCTGCCAGCCAACTAAGGAGCACGGTTTGACCGAGCTTGAGCAAGAAGGTGAACACCTGCGCACCTAACGCCCCGACGACGCCCAGGAGGACGGTATCGAGTAGAGGCTTATGCTGCCGTTTGAGCATTGTGAAGGTCCCATTGTGGTGCTATCCAGTCTGGCGGTAGTGCTCCTTGAGTTGCCCTACGTATTCCGGAGAGATGGGAAAGCCAGGTATGAACAATGGGCTGGTTTTGACGGTCTCACGAGTCAACTTGACCGCCACGTGGCGCTCATCCCAACTGATGCCTTCGACCCATTCCGGTCTTAGGAGTACCGATCTTTCGTGAAGCCACGAGCCGGCGTCGACAATCATGAACGCAATCTCCCAAGTCACATCGTCCAATACGAAGTCCAAGACATGTCCGACAGGTCCGTCTAAGGCTTCGATATGGTACCCCATGACCTTCCGTGCGCTACGAAGGTGCGGATCGCCCTTGCGGGCCGGACGTTCCACTGCTGGCACTGGCACCGGGAACACCATGAGTTCGACGCCGAACGGGTCTCCAGCCCAATAGGACGGCCACCCGTAATACGCGCACAATTCTTCCTCGTGTTGCCGGGATACTGTTTTGTCTATCGCGACGTCTGGGCTGTTCTCAACCTGTTCACATGTCAACCTCACAGAAATTGTGCCGGCCCGCCAATCGACGCCCTCAACGCTCTGGGGAGAAATGAGCACTCGCCGGCCGGTTAACCAATTACCCGTGTCGACAACCAGATAACGGATGGTCCAATGGGCGTCATCGAAGTAGAGATCTTCGACTGTTCCGATCTTTCGGCCCTCGGCGTGGGTTGTGAAGCCGTGAAGTTCATTGATGCTTTGCAACATCCGGGTTTCGCTCCTTCGGGAAGTATAACTGCTCGGGAAGCACGTGCAAATCAAGAAAACCATAACGCTTCCTTTATCCGAACTTTATGCCGTGCAGGTAAACTTGGGTGCCAGGAAATCACGGTTTCGAGGCTGGTCATTGAAAGCACTCACAACGAAAGGGGTTGAAGTTCTACGTCAAAGAGCCTTCACGTTCTATAAATCTCTCTGTTCCTGGTGTTCCTGGTGTCAACGCAAAGCAGGCACACTTTGGTCTTCCCTGCAAGACTTCAGGCAGATGACGAACAGTCTCGCCGCTCCTCGGCCTTCATCTGGAGGGATTTTATGATCACTGTTGCCGCAATATTCGAACGGCCAAATGCAGAACAAACCCGGTGTTGGGTTTGCGTGTTCGTGGGACCGAAGATAAGAATATCGAGGCTCGACTCTCCCCGTGCCATCCTCCGCCGCGAACCGCCGGGAATGGCTGGCACCATGGGAACATGGTCGAGAGGTGGGCTTGGCCTCGCCGGAGGTTTCTCGCTCGGCGCTGTCGCGAGCTTGATGCTGCGCGGAGTTGGACCAGTGTTGGCATTAGGCGCATTAAGAGGACCGGCGGACCGAATTGGTGGCAGGCGGATGTGGACCGGGGGCTTTGGTCGGCGCGACTGCTGGAGGCGGCAGGGGAATCGCGCGGTCGGCGCGGGGACAGGAGTTGGCGGTGGCCTGATCACGTCGATATTCATACGGGGCCAAAAAGGTCAAGATCCCGGTGGAAAGCGCTATGACATTTCGCCTGGAGCGGACACTCGTGCTACGGCCTAGCTATAGCTAGGCGCTTAGCTTTGGAAGAAACAGTTAGCTGGAGAATGCGAAAGGACAAAGGTCGAAAATGAAACGGCACAAATCTGAAGTGAAGAAGGCCGGCATTAGTGTCTTTGTTGGAGTACTTCTGCTATTTGGAGCGGCGTGCCACAAGAAGGTGCCGGTGGCCCCGCCGCCCGCACCCGCGCCCGCGGCTGTTGCCCCTGCACCGGCTCCACCGCCAGCAAAACCTAGTATTGGCAGTTTTACGGCAGAACCCAGTCGGATAGGGCGCGGCGAGTCAGCCACGCTACGCTGGAGTGTCACTAATGCCACTGATGTTTCTATCGACGGCGGCGTGGGGACTGTGCAATCCAGTGGCAGCCGCTCGGTTACCCCGACCAGTTCCACAACGTATACGTTGACTGCTACGGGTGCGGGAGGATCGGATAACCGCTCGGTCACGGTGGCAGTGAACACACCGCCTCCACCGGCGCCTCCTCCGCAAACTACCAAACCAACTGCGGCACAGTTGCTCGGGTCGCAGGTCCAAGACGTCTATTTTGACTTCGACAAATTTAACATCCGCCCGGATGCGCAACAAGCTCTGAAGCAGGATGGTATGGCGTTGAAGCAGATCCTCGCCGATTACCCGGGTCTGCAGGTGGTGGTTGAGGGCCACTGCGACGAACGCGGATCGGCTGAGTACAATGTCGGACTTGGCGACCGTCGTGCGACGGCGGCCAAGGAGTTTCTGGTCCACCTAGGGGTGCCAGCGGATCGTCTGAAGGTCATTAGCTACGGCAAAGAGCGGCCGGTGTGCACAGAACAGACCGAAGAGTGCTACCAGCGCAACCGCGACGCGCATTTCTCTGTGGGTCAGTAACGCGACTCGGCGATCCGTGCGAGAGGACCTTGCCAGAGAATGACTTGCACTGAAAAGGGGGAATCCAAGAAGGCCTTCGATGAGGTGCTGTTTCTGGCTCTCATCTTGCCGTCCTCGCCGGCTCAGACGCCCGCTGACGCCGGCCCGGGTTGGCCCCAGAAGATGGATGCTTTCGGTTTCCACCTCGTGATCTACCAGCCTCAAGTCGATCATTGGAAGAAGGACCATCTCGATGCGAGAGGCGGCGGCCGGCGTTGACATGGTCTACGCGAAACGTCCTCATGAAATGATCGTCCATGGCGGCGACGCCATGGCCTCACGGAGGAACTTTGACAATTCGAACCGCCGAAGCTGACATCGCGAAACCCCTTCCACGTTCGAGTAGGCTGCGCTGGTTGCTTCTCATAGTCGGTGGGACGTTGCTATCGCTGCTGCTGGCGTCTGGCATCCTGGCGATCCGATTTCTCAACGAAATGCACACTCAGCAACAGATTGTCTCGCATGCCCTCGCAGCGCGCACGCAGAAGCTTTCGGGCTTATTGCTTTCCGTGCAGAGCTACAACGATGCCGTTCAGCAGTTCGTCGCCCTGGAGCAAGCCGCTCGGAAGCCGGCCCGCCAACAGCTCGATCGGCTGACCGTTGAAATCGACTCCGATTTGAAACGTTACCCCACTGATCGCGATTCAACAGAAGCGGAGCTCTTGGACGGAATGCAGAATGTCTTCACTCAACAGCGAACTCTTTATATATCCGTTCTCGCAGCAAAACCCGACGAGCGCCGGCGTCAAGCCCTAAAACTAATCTCCGACCGCATGGTCCCGCTTCAAAGACAGATCCTGGGTTGGTCCGGAAAACTGCAGACATGGAATGGAGAGCGGCTCCAGCACGCCGATCGGGCTCTGGTAACAGAATTCGGGAGCCTGCAAGGCGGATTGTCTCGAGTACTCTCGATCGGTTTCGGAAGCGGTCTTCTGCTCGTGCTGGGAAGCATGGCATACATCATACGGCTTGAACGCCAAACGCACGGCCGATATGTGCAGCTCGCACAAAGCCAGCACGAGTTGCAACGGCTCTCGTCACGCCTGGTAGATGCTCAGGAGACCGAACGGCGTTCTCTCTCGCGGGAGCTGCATGATGGGATCGGACAGGCATTAGGCGCGCTGCTCGTGGACATTGGACGCCTATCGACCACGCTGACAGACGATCGCCCCGAGGTGAGGACACAGCTTGACAATATGAAGTCTGTAGCCGAGACGACCCTTCTGTCGGTGAGAAATATCGCACTCTTGCTTCGGCCATCCATGCTGGACGACCTTGGCCTGGTCGCTGCGCTCGAATGGCAGGGTCGGGAAGTGTCCCGCCGAAGTGAAATCGAAGTGTCCGTCGAATCGGAGAACATGCCGGAAGATCTGCCCGACGAATACGGAATCTGTATCTATCGGCTGGTTCAGGAAGCCCTCAACAACGCCGTGAGGCACTCCGGGGCCCGGAACGCGAAGGTCACCGTCGAGCATTCTGCAAGGGCCATTGCCGTCCAGGTTAGCGACGACGGTCGGGGATTCGATCCGACTCGGGTACGCGGGTTAGGGATACTGGGAATGGAGGAACGGGTGCATCGCCTGGGTGGAACGTTCACCGTGAGATCCCAACCCGGACAAGGCGTCGCAATCACCGCAAACCTTCCATTTCCTCCCGCGAGTGGGAATCATTCATGAAGAAGACTGGGGTGCTCCTCGCCGATGACCATACTCTGATTCGTGCCGGTCTTCGAATGGTGGTCGAAGCGCAGTCGGACCTCTCAGTTGTTGGGGAGGCAAGCAACGGAAGGGAGGCTGTGGGCATGGCCGAAGCACTGAAACCGGACGTCGTGGTCATGGATATCGGTATGCCCAGCCTCAATGGTATCGAGGCCGCCCGTGAGATTCGCAAGACTCTGCCCGATACGCAGATCGTCATGCTTAGTATGCACTCCGACGAAGGGTACGTCCTCCGGGCGTTGAAGGCAGGGGCTAAGGCTTATCTTCTGAAGGACTCCGCCGAGGCGGACTTGGCACAGGCCATACGTGCCGCTGCTGCGGAAAAGTCTTTCTTCAGTCCGGCCGTTGGGAAGGTGCTGCTGGAGGACTACATGCGAAAGCTGCAGCGCACTGGGGCAGAAGATTCGTACGAGCTGCTTTCACCCCGCGAACGGGAGATTCTTCAACTGGTCGCCGAGGGCAAATCGAGCAAGGAAATCGCCGCCCTGCTCAATCTCAGCGTTTATACCGTGGAAACCCACCGTGCCCACGTCATGCAAAAGCTGAACGTCCACGGTATCCCCGAACTGATTCTCTACGCCGTCCGCAAGGGAATCATCTCGTAGCGTCATACCAAGTCTCCGGTCTGCGAATACCAACTGCCCGCTAGAAACACCTTTGCCACCCCCGCATCTATACAGATGGGTCCACAATTCGGCCGATGCCGCGCAACGTGGAAATGCCCACAAGGTGAAAAGGAAAATATATGAACATGCAGAGTTTCTGGATGCGTCCGAAAATCGCGATCGCCGGCGTGGCCCTGGCTTTGGGGCTCGGTGGTCTCGGTATCGCCGCGGCCAATCGCGTTACGAGCGATAATCCGCCGGCCACGTTGAAATTTGCGGACAGTAACGAAGGCCCCAGCCGCACTGGCTTCGCGCCGATTGTAAAGAAGGTCTTGCCGTCAGTCGTAACGATCGCGTCTTCTAAAGTGGTCGAAATACCAACGGCGTTTGAGGGCCAGGACGAGGGCCAGGGCCAGGTTCCCGACGAAATGCGCCAGTTCTTCGGCGATAGTTCCAGGGGCCGCCGCAACATGCCCCAAGGGCAGCGTGAAAAAGGGCTAGGCTCGGGCGTGATCGTAAGCCCCGAAGGCTACATTCTCACCAACAATCACGTCGTCGACGGGGCCACGTCCGTCACCGTGACGCTCTCCGACAAGCGCGATTTCAAAGCTCGCGTCATTGGTACGGACCCTAAAACCGATATCGCCGTACTGAAGATCGACGCTTCCGGCCTGCCCACCATCGTAATTGGCGACTCGTCCAAGATCCAGATCGGCGACTATGCTCTTGCAGTTGGCGATCCCTTTGGCGTTGGCAAAACAGTGACGATGGGAATCGTTAGCGCCACCGGGCGCAACAATCTGGGCATCGAGGCCTACGAAGACTTCATCCAGACCGACGCTCCCATCAACCCCGGTAACTCCGGCGGAGCGTTGATCAACGATCGCGGCGAACTGGTCGGCATCAACACGGCCATCATCTCCCACGGATCCGAAGGAAATCAGGGCATCGGCTTCGCGATTCCCGTGAACCTGGCTCGCACGGTAATGGACCAGATTCTTAAGAACGGGAAAGTGACGCGCGCTTATCTCGGGATCGTTCCGCAGGATCTCACGCCGGCAATTGCCAAGGCATTCGGCGAAAAAGATCTGCGCGGCGCTCTGGTAGGCGACGTGAGCGCTGACAGCCCGGCGCAGAGAAGCGGCCTGCTGAAGGGCGACATCATAACGGAGCTCAACGGCAAGCCTGTCGAAGACGCCAATCAACTGCGCATGAGCATTTCCATGATGAACCCGGACGCCGGCGTAACTCTCAAGGTAATGCGCAACGGCGCCGAGAAGGAATTCACGGTAAAGCTGGCCGAATTGCCTGGTAAGGAAGCCAGTGTTCACAGCGAATCAAGCGGCACCAAGAGCGTCCTCGCCGGGGTCGCGGTCGAGGATGTGGATGCGCAAACTGCCCGCCAGTTGGGTGTGCCCGCAAGCACCGCTGGCGTAGTGGTCACCGACATCAGTCCTTCCAGCCCAGCCGTCGATTCCGGTTTGCGCCGCGGCGACGTCATCCAGGAAGTCAACCGGCAACCGGTTAAGAACACTTCCGATTTCGAGGCTGCCATGCGCAACTCGAAAGACCAGACTCTGCTGTTGGTAAACCGCCAGGGCAACACTCTGTATGTAGCTGTCTAAGCGGCCGACGGCAGGATCGCCGGTCCCGGATCCTCCGACCGGGGCCGGCCTTAGCGTCGCTGCGGTTACAAGTCCCGCCCTCGCACACTGTGCTCCTTGGGTTTCACTGCGAGATCGACCGACATGCGGTCCAACTTTCGACACCGGGAACTAGCCGAGATCAGAGGATTACAATGTACCCACTTCAGGAATACCCACCAGATGAGCCGAGCCCTTCGATAGATAGCGAATTCTCAGAGCACGAGGAACACGTGGAGGGATCTGCCTCCATCGATGATCCGGTACGCGTTTATCTCAAGGAAATGGGGACCGTACGCTTGCTGAGCCGCCAGGGTGAGATCGAGCTGGCCAAACGGATGGAGCGTGGAAACCATCGGATGCGGAAGGCCCTTTCGCGGCTGCCGACGGTCTGGGCGAGTGTGCTCGCATTGTTTGATGACGTTCGCGACGGCCGCGGGCGTCTGGATTACGTAGTCGACCTGGGCGGACTGGATGATGCCGTCCGAAAGCGTACGCGCGACGAGGTTACCCGCCGGCTCAAACAATTCGCGCGCCTGCGTAACGCTTTCCTTGAGCTGGAGCGAAGAATCGATGCCACACCGGAGCGACACGTAAACGTGCGCGCAAGACTGATGGGCCGGCTCCGCCGTCTTCAGGTCCAGTGCTCCCGCGAACTTCGCTCGATGCCCTTCCAACCGGCCCATTGGAAACGCGTCCGGGCCTTCGCGGAGGGCACTGTCTGCGACATCAACCGGCTGGATGCCGGGATACATAAATCGCCGGAGCAAGATCCTTCCCCGGCAGGGGGCAGACGCCACATTCGCAAATACGAGACCAGCCCCGGAGCAAGCGCGTTACAGGTGCGTAGATGGCTGACAGCCGCCCGGGGCGGGCAAGCCGAAGCTGATGCTGCCAAGGCTGCGCTGGTGGAGGCGAACCTTCGTTTGGTTGTATCGGTTGCAAAGAAATATGTCCATCGGGGACTTCACCTGCTCGACCTGATCCAGGAGGGTAATATTGGACTCATGCGAGCTGCCGACAAGTTCAATTACCATCTCGGCTATAAGTTCTCGACCTATGCGACTTGGTGGATCAGACAGGCTGTATCGCGCGCCATAGCCGATCAGTCCCGTACGATCCGCATTCCCGTCCACATGAACGAGAGCTTGAACAAGTACCTGCGCTCTTCGCGGGAACTGGAAAAAGAATTGGGGCGGGCTCCCAAGGACGAAGAGATCGCTCATCGGCTGGAAACAACCACGGATAATGTTCAGCAACTAAGGGCGCTCTCCCGCGACCCGGTATCGCTCGACCTCCCGGTCGGACACGATGGAGAGTCCGTTCTGGGCGACCTCATCGAAGGGGGTTCGCCTGAATCGATCCTGGATCCGCTGATGGCTCGTGACGTAAGGGAAGAAACCGCCGACGTCTTGAAGGCGCTTTCAGCAATCGAAGAGAAGGTCATGCGGATGCGCTTCGGCATCGGCTACGACCAGGAACACACATTGGAGGAAATCGGCCAGGAGATCGGCCTCACTCGCGAGCGGATCCGGCAGATCCAGGGCCAGGCCCTCGAAAAATTGCGCAGCTCTGAGAATGCCCGCCGGCTTCAACCATTGACCGTTCAATAGTCAACCGCGCTTGAGCTAACCCAACGTGCTGTGTGTGATCCAATCCGTAAGGGAACTAGTAATGCGGTCTTTACGCCATCTTTACGTGCTTGCTCTACAGTCAAGAGCGGCGAGCCGAGGCTCGCACAAGCGTGAGGTAACCTATGTTCGGCCGACGGGTAACGCTGTTCAAGCTTCTCGGGTTTGAAGTGCGAGTGGACGCGAGTTGGCTGATTATCGCGGTGCTCATCACCTGGAGCCTCGCGACACAGCATTACCCCTCGCAATACAAAGGGCGCCCGGGTGAGGAGTATTGGTGGATGGGGATCGCCAGTGCGCTGGGCTTGTTTGCATCCATCGTTGTGCATGAATTCTCCCACTCCCTGGTGGCTCGGCACCGCGGCCTGCCCATGAAAGGAATCACCCTGTTCATATTCGGGGGAGTCGCCGAGATGGGCGAGGAACCATCGAGCGCCAAGACCGAATTCCTGATGGCCATCGCGGGCCCGATCGCCAGCATCCTGCTCGGAGCCGGGTTGTACCTCGTATTCCTGGCTGGCAAGGGAACCCTGCCTCAGTCAATGTCAGGAGTGGTCGCTTATCTCTCCGGGATGAACCTGGTACTGGCGGCGTTCAACCTAGTTCCCGCGTTTCCCCTTGATGGCGGACGGGTTCTGCGTTCGGCTCTCTGGTATTGGAAGGGCGACCTTCGCCAGGCTACCCGAACGGCTGCCGCGTTCGGTGGTGCATTTGCGGTCTTGCTGATGGTCTTTGCCGTGTGGCAATGGATCACGGGCAACTATATCGCCGCGATGTGGTACTTCGTGATAGGCATTTTCCTACGAGGGGCTGCACAGGCCTCTTATCAGCAATTGATGATTCGAACAGCTCTGGAGGGTGAGCCCGTTCGCCGCTTCATGAACGTGCACCCCGTCTCTGTCCCCTCGCACATCTCCCTGGAAGAGTTTGTGAATGACTACGTCTATCACTATCACTTCAAAATGTTCCCGGTGCTGAACGGGTCGGAAAAGCTCGCCGGCTGCGTCACCACCAGCCAGGTGAAGGCCTATCCTCGCGACGAATGGAATCGCCACAGCGTTCAGGAGGTGCTCCGCCCCTGTTCGGCCGATAACACTGTTGCGCCCGACGCCGATTCCGTAAAGGCGCTATCGAAGATGAGTGCGTCGGGTCTAAGCCGTCTAATGGTCGCCGAAGGAGATCGCCTGGTCGGGGTGATCGCATTGAAGGATCTGCTCGCGCTGTTGGCCGCCAAGGTCGATCTGGAAGGTCCGAATTTCACAACCACAGGCCCGCACACTCATGAGTAGGCGACGCCTGGTTATCTGAGAAGATCATTTGAGAAAGACCTCAACGGCTCGGGCAGACACGGTGCAGTTCCCGTCTGGTGGACCCTGCGTTGTCGCGGTGTCGCGCGCGATGTGTGGAGTTCTGGACTTGGTCCGGCGCATCGCCGCCAGTCAAGCCACAACCGTCCTGCTGGAGGGCGAAAGCGGCGTGGGCAAAGACCTGGTCGCCAAGGAGTTCCACCGGCTGAGCGACCGAAAATGTCAGCCGTTTATCGCCCTCAACTGCGCAGCAATTCCGGAAACTCTTCTGGAAAGCGAGCTCTTCGGACATGAGCAGGGCGCTTTTACCGGCGCGCAGTGCTGTAAACCCGGGCTCCTGGAGTTGGCTGACCGGGGGACCCTGTTCCTTGATGAGATCAGCCAACTTTCCCACGCGCTCCAGGCGAAGCTATTGCGCGTATTGGAGGAACAGCGGATTCGGCGCCTCGGTGCCGTAGAGGACAAGGAGCTGGATGTCCGCTTCGTCGCCGCCACCAACCAGGATTTGCGCTGTGCCGTCAGGCAAGGGAGTTTTCGATTGGACCTGTTCTACCGGCTCAATCTGTTTCACCTCAGGATCCCACCTCTCAGGGAACGAGTGGAGGACATTTTGCCACTAGCCGACCATTTCGTCGATGTGTACAGCCGCAGGTATAAGCGCGTAATAGGCGGGATCGCCCGAGAGGCGCGCGACGCGATGCTGACCTACCAGTGGCCCGGCAACGTGAGGGAACTTCGTAATGCTGTTGAGCGGGCGATGGTGATCGAGGAGTCGACACAAATTGAGTGGGCCAGCCTGCCACCAGATATTTGTCTAACTTGCCGGGCGCCTCAGAATGAATCCGGTGAGGAGTTATCACTCGGGAAGAGCGAACGGCGCCTCCTGATACGGGCTCTCGAAAAGTCAGGCGGTGACCAGACAGCCGCGGCCCGTTTGTTGGGCATATCGAGAGATGCGCTGCGCCACCGAATGAAGAAACACGAACTGATGGCTAGTCGCATCGCGCGCGGCAAGACGAACCAGGTGTCAGTAGCCGTTTGAGGTTTCTCGGCGGGCAGTGTCGCAGTTTGCCCTGACTCACACCATGCCCACCACCTTCGGTCGCGTATGCTCCGGACAGGCAGAGTCTGAGCCTCAGGAAAATCATAATCCTGTCTTTATCTTTCCTTAACGCCTTTCCACTATAGTTGGGAAATTACGGGGTGACTCCAAGTAATTACCAAAGTGACGTGCTAGACGAGGCCGATAACGGCTACCCTTCGCACCGGCCGAATTTCACACCCGGTTCTGAACATGCAAGCAAACGAGTTCGCACAGTGGCAAAGATCCTGATCATCGATGATGAACCGCGGTTCCGCCGCGTTTTGCGATTGGCATTGGGAGCCTCGGGGCACGTAATCCAGGAGATGGCTAACGGGAGTGATGCTCTGAATCTCATGCAAACTGAAATTCCCGATCTGGTTCTGCTCGACTGGCAGATGGCTGGCTTGGACGGGCTTCAGACCTGCCGCGCGATCCGGGCCAAATCCGATGTGCCGATCATAATGGTCACCTCAAAGCCGGATGGCCGAAGCCAGGCGCTGGCCTCCGGCGCCACCGATTATCTCACCAAGCCGTTCAGTGTGGATGATCTTTTGGAACGCATCGAATCCGCACTGTCTCGGCCCAGATCGGCGCGCTAATTGCGTCTGGGCGCAGTCCCCGTGGTTCCTTCGCGTCGATGACATTGCCGCCCGAGTCTCAGGTCCGCCGGGTAAGAAGCTCTTGGATGTCGCCGATCTTGTCGTCCAACAGATTCAGCTTACGGGCCAAGCCTTGAATCTCGGACTCACTCCGCCGATTGACTTCATAATCGAGTTCACCCCGCAAGCGGTCTTTCTTGTCCTGCCGGTTCTGGCTCATCATGATGATCGGAGCCTGGATGGCGGCGAGCATGGACAGAAACAGGTTCAGCAGAATGAAGGGATAGGGATCCCATGCGGATCGGCCCAGGGCAATGTTGATGGCTGTGTAGACGACTAGAACAACGGCGAACAAGGATATAAATGCCCAGGATCCGCCAAAGCTAGCCACCGCGTCGGCGAGGCGCTCGCCAATCATCGATTCCTGCTCAATCACCTTGTTAGGGCAATTATATAGTTGGCAAAATAGACGCCCTCTGCTAATCTCGGGGTTGGCGTGACAGGCCGACCGTCCGATCCGCGCGCTAGATGGCGGTTCTAGGCAGGTCTGGAAATAATATTGGGTCGAGGACTAAAATCGCAGCCTGCTCAAGCGTGAGTTCCTTGTCCCCTTGCATGAGGCACACGACCCCAAACCTACAGACTTTGATATCAAGCCGAAGGGAATCCGCCTTGACCGGTTTTTGGTCTACCTCAAATTCTGCGCTAATGGAAGTCTTGTCCTTTCCTTGGCGGAGTGTGACGCGGCGCTTGGTGCCATGCGCGATCCCACTTACGACTAAACCAGGATTCGGGACGGAAACCTCGCGATCCTCATAGCCACCGCCCGTGGCCACGGATTCACTTCCCCCTTTCTCCCGGTATGCCTCAATGTGTTTCGTGATCTCGCGCCAGAGGCCGTCCCACACGCCGTCGAATGCCTTTTCGATGCGGGTTCTTTCCTCTTCCAATTTGGCGCGTTCGGTGAGCCCGGAATCTATCCAACCCATATTGTCCTCATTTTGCTTCACAGGAACGTCCTGATAAACCACGTCAGAAACAAGGCCAGGACGGGCAGCAGGACAAACAGAATCCACAGGTGAGTGACGATCCGGCTGGCGATGTGCTTGGCGTCCGCCGATACTTCGGTGCGTGGGTTGAATCTCCCGGCGAGATACTTCGCGTCTTCCGAGATCTCGGTGCGCGGATCGAAGGGGGGCGGGAGAGTCCGGGAGTCGGCTGCCGGAGCTGCGATGCCACGACGCTCCAATTCTCGCCGGGCAATGCTCTGGTTGTATGGCCGCTTGGTGACAGTCCAAACTTGCAGCTGTTCGATAGAAGCGGAGCTGACATCCTGTTCGGTGAGTGTTGGTTCCTCAGCCATCACTTCGCCTTTCTTGCCTTCTTGGCGCCCTTGCGGCTGGAAGCCAGCCGTTTTGCCTCTTCCTTCAGGTAGTCCTCCTTCGAGACGCTGAACATCTTGCGGACGGCGTTGTCCATGCGTTCGGCTTCAGTGTTGCCGGGAACGGGCGGTGGGGGAAGTGGTTTCATGTTCGGCTATTCGATTCGTCAGTAAAGATACCCCTTGAGCAGGGATATATCCTTCGCCATTTGCTCGGACATCTCGGCTTTCATTTTCATCCTGTCGGCGTTGATCTTTTTGAAGGCGGTTCCTGATTCGTTCTGCCGCTCGATGAGCGCCGCTAGATTTCGCCGGTAGATCTGAAGCGATTCCACCGCGCTCTTGAAAATGAGCCATGCGGAGGTGCCGCTGGCATTATTGGAACCGGAGGCGCGAACTTCATCTAGCGCGTGCTCAGCATCGAGCATTCTCGGCTCGAATGCAATTGCTCCAGAATCCCGATATTCATATGCCCGTTCAAGAGCAGGAAGGCCATTCTCAATCGCCGTATATCTGGCGCGGCTGAGCCCCTTCGGACCACGCGTGCATGCCGCCGCACACAGCATCATCGACACGCCAAGCACTACGAGGCACCCCGTTTTCATAAGCCCAGAAGACTATTGCCAAATAGTCTGCCACGAAAAGCATATCACGGGCGCTGGAGGAATTGGCCAATTTCCCGCGCGCAATCCTCCCTTATACTTGGATTGCGCAACAGATGGGTTGCGGGGCGCTTGACTGGGCGTCCGGTGAAAACGGAAACGCGGTATAGCATTCCGGCTCAGCGATGGTGACACACCACTTAGCCTTTCCGCTGTACGTAGCCGTAGTGTATCAAGAATTGGCTGCGGGCGGAAAGGTTGCAAATGCCGTCACAGGATTATACGGTCAACGATGCCTCTGACCTCCTCAATGAGGACCTCCAAAATATAGATAAGTTCTCCCGTCGTGCGACCGGATGGCCCGGCGGGATGAGCTATGGATATTACAATGGTTGCCTCGTACTTGCAGTTCACATCAGGCTTAGGCGGGGTGAACATGACATACGCGAGTTCTGCGCCACTTTCTATAGCGCCCGAGTGGTGGAACAACTTGAAGCTAGGGAGTTCGTAACCGGTGTAATCGAATCTCAAGTGACCTTGAGCGGCGTTGGCGATGACCACATTGAGAAGCCGGTGCTTGTCAAGATTGTCGAATTTATTGAGGAGGCAGAGAAGGGGCGGGAGTTGCGGGTGCCATCGATTGTACGGTTGCGCTCTCTCGATTCGTGTCTGCGTTCCGGGCGCAAGGGGCCTAATCATCGCCAGGGATCTGTTAAAGTCTCCCACGGAGCCAGTGATTGGAAACTGGAGAGACCTTTCCACCGGGGGAGGGTTGCTTCCGCTATCGCGAACAGCGAGAGCGTAGATAAGAGCGTCGAGAGCCGAGCGGAGATTGTGGATACAGTCCCCGGCGATCAGGGACCATCTATCGAGCGGCGGGGGCTTCTTGACTTCGACGACGAAAGCGTAGCGGCTACCCTCGGCATCACTCTGTCTGGCGATGCTATAAGCCTCGCTGTCCTTCCACAAAATCATTTCAGCACTGAGGATGTTGAAGTGTTCTTCGGCACGGCAAAGCTTGAGCAAACAGCTAGCGAACTCCGGTCCGACCATGCGATAACCTAAACGGGCGGCTTTCGCTTCCCGCGCCGCTGCCTCTCCCGCTCTTTCTTAGTTAGCTGGACTGGCAGGCTCGACTTCCTTGCCAATGAGTTGGTCCCACGTCAACCGCTTGCCAACGATCCGCCGCACCAAGATATCGAAGCGCTCGTCATCCGTCATCTTGCGATTGTTGTACCGGAACGCCTGCTCGTCGAGGTAGCGGAACAGGTGGAACGGCTCGACGCTGATATATGTTCCGTTCAGACCGCGTTTCACCAGCGACCAGAAATTCTCAAGCCCGTTCGTGTGGACTTCGCCGCGAACGTACTCGACCGCGTGGTCCACCACTTCGTGCTGAAATTCATCCAGGCCTTCGTATGATTTCAGGGCATCGGTGAAAAGCGCGGAGCCAGCAAGAACGTGCTCGCGGATTTCGCCTTGCAATGTCTTTTTCTTGGTGTCGTCCACCACCTTGGTGCGAACCTTGCCACCGCGCTCAAGAATACCCATGACGGCGGTCTTGTCTTTTCCGCCGGTGCCGGTAATCTTCGCTGCCCGCTTGTGCGAGTGCATGTTGCGCGCTTTCCCGCCAATGAAGGTTTCGTCCGCTTCCACCTGCCCGGACAGTTTGTTACCGGGAGTCATGCCGAGAGCGAACCGAATCCGGTGATCCATAAACCAAGCCGATTTCTGGGTGATCCCGATGGCCCGGTGAACTTCACATGAACTGATGCCGTTCTTGCAGTTCACAATCTGCCACATGGCCATCAGCCACTTGTCCAAGCCGATGGGGGAGTCTTCCATGATGGTCCCGGTTTTCAAGGTGAACTGCGGGGCGTCGTGTTTTTCCCGGCAATGCCAGCGGTTGTACTTCTCCATGAACAAGACATTCGCGCTTCCGCACTTCGGGCAGGTGACACCTTTCGACCAGCGCCGCGCCACCAAAAAGTCTCGGCAATTCTCCGGTTTCGAGAAATAAACGATGGCTTCTTGCAGTGTGGTGGGCTCTTGTTCCATGTTTTAATTTTAAGGGATTTAGGCTATTTTGTCAACTATATAATTACCCTCCGGAGCCGATCGAACGGTTCTCGGATTTCGCCAGGTTTAGAGCGCGCCTATTGCTTCGCCGCTGCCGGGGCAGCCTGGCCGCTAGCCTTGGCCTTCAGTGCCGCCCATTTCGCCATGAGGGCGCTATAGGCCGCCTGCTCCCGATTGACCGCGAGAAGCTGCGCCGCCGTAGGAGGCATCTCCGCGGCTTGCATACCTTGCACCGCGCCGACCATCTGGCCGGCGATGTTGCTCAGGTTCGCAGGGGCCGCCGGCTCTGCCGCCGCACCTCTGCCGCCGCCTCCACCGCCACGACCGCCGCGTCCACCGCCGGCGGGAGCAACAGGCTCGGGTGGCGCCATCTCTTCCAATTGCTCAAGGAGAGCTTCGGTAGCCCTGGATTCCGGGCGCGCCTCGATCTTCGCCACCAACGCGCGAGCGTCTTTGTAGGCCGCTTCCGCGTTGTGCGCGTTGTCCTCCATCTGCGCGGTCAGGGTGAAGATCTCCTGCACTTCGGGAGTGATCTTCACGCGCGGGTCCATCCTAACCATGATGGGCTGGGCCATACTCTTACCGTTCACCGTCAGGCGCACGCCATACGCCCCGGGCGCGACCCACGGCGAGTTGACGCCGCCATAGGTGCGATGCGGAACCGCGGCGCCACCGCCTCCACCGCCGCGTCCACCACCCCCGCCTCCAGCGATGGGGTCGTAATGCATATCCCAACTGAAGCGGTGCATGCCGGCCGTCGTCTTCAACACTTGCGGCGGCGCCGGCCAGTAAAGCGGCAAACTGCAATCGGCCGCCGCCGGTGTCTGCTGGCAGAGTTTGTTGTACGCCACCGGATCGGTGGCCGGGTCGGGACTGCGCACCGGATCGCTGCTGCTATAGGTGCGGATCACCTTGCCATGTCCGTCCAGCACTTCGAGCTTCACCGTATCGGCGGCGGTTGGCAGGTAGTAATCGACCAGCGCGCCGGGCGGAGGGTTCTCACCCGCCAGCAATTCCGGCGGCCACGGTGTGGGATCGTTGGTGCCGAAGCGAATGCGGATGGCGGTCGCCGGCTTGAACAGATACGCGGTGGTTGCAGCTGCGGCTTCGGCCGCCTGGCGCAACGGCGTGACGTCGTCGAGAATCCAGAACCCGCGGCCGTGCGTGCCGGCCACCAGGTCGGAGCACATGCAGGTGGCGTCGTCCTTCACTTCGATATCGCGCACCGAAATGGCAGGCATGTCGAGGCGCAAGGAACTCCAGTGGTCGCCATCGTCGAAGCTCACCCAGACTTGCGTATCGGTGGCCGCGTAGAGCAGCCCCTTCTTGCGCGGATCTTCGCGGATCGAGTTGGCCACCGCGCCGCCGGCGATGCCGTTATCGATCTCGGTCCACGTCTTGCCGCCATCGTGAGTCCGCCAGAAGTGCGGGTTCATATCGTCGAGGCGCAGCGTGTTGGCGGCGGCGTACGCCGTCTTGGTGTCGAAGTGGCCGGCCTCCATGTTGAAGATGCGGGTCCAGGGTTTGATTTCCTTGGGAGTGACGTCGGTCCACTTGGCGCCGCCGTCGGTGGTGAGCTGCAACAGGCCGTCGCCTGTGCCGGCCCACAGAACGTTGACGTCGAGCGGCGACGGCGCCAGCGCGGTGATCGATCCCAACGTGGAGGGGGTCACGGTCGACCCGTACTTGCCGGCATTGCGCGGCACCTCCCAGAACTGCCGCGTGAGATCGCCGCTGATGGCGGTCCAGCTATGGCCGCCGTTGGTGGTCTTCCAGACGCCCGCGGTGGCGTAGAACAGGACGTTGGGATCCTTCGGCGACCAGATCAGCGGCTGCGTGCGTACCGTGCGCGCCGGTGGTTCGTTGGATGACGCGGCCGCGGAACCGCCGCGCCCGCCGCCGGGCCCCACACTCATCTTCTGCGAGGTCAGGCGATTGAAGAGCGACACCTTGCCGCCGTACACCAGGTCGGGATTCTTCGGGTCGGGCGCCGCCTCACCGTACTCTTCGATGCCCACGGGATGCCAGTCGTGGAAAGTGATTTCGCCATCCATGCCGCGGCTATCCACGCAAGCCGAGCCGGAATCCTGTTGCCCGCCGCAGAGGCGATAGGGGAAAGCATTGTCGGCAGTCACGTGATAGATCGCCGCCGTCGGCTGCGTGTACCAGTTGCTCCACGATTCGCCGCGATTCGCCGACACCACGCCGCCCTGGTCGCTCACCAGCAGGATGATGTTAGCATTCGTGGGATTGACCCAGCTCTTCTGATAATCGTCGCCGCCCGGCGCGCCGCGCACTGCCGACCACGTCTGGCCGCCATCTTCGGTGCGCCAGAAAACCGTGGAGCAGCTATAGACCACCTCGGGATTCCACGGATCCACCGTGATAGTGGGCAGATCGCCGCCGCCGATGCGGCCCAGGGGCCGCGTGTCTGGCGGATGGCGCTGCGAGCCGGTCTCCATAATGCGCGGGTCGTCGCTAGACTGGAACCAGTTCTCCCCTCCGTCGGTCGATTTGTAGAACGCGATCGCGCCGCCACCGCCGCGCCCTCCGCGCCCGCCGCCACCACCACCGCCGGCGGACGCTCCGCCCACCGCGACAGTCGCATAGACGATCTTCGAATTGCTCGGCGCAACGGCTAGGTTGGCTTCGATGACCGGAGGCAGACCGAGCGTCAGTTTGCGCCAGTTGTTGCCGCCGTCGGTAGATTTGTAGATGCCGCCATCGGTGCCGCCGAACGCGCCATTCTCATAGAAGCCTTGCTGCTGCTGCCACATCGCCGCATACAGAATGTTGGAGTCATTCGGATCCATCCGGACGTCGTTCGCGCTGGTGTATTCGTCGGTATACAGCACCTTGTCGAAATGCTCGCCGCCATCGGTGGAGCGGAAGATGCCGCGCTCCGGATTCGGCCCGTAGGGATGGCCGAGCGCCGCCACGAACAGGCGGTCGGGATTCTTGGGGTCGACCTCGATCATGGCGATCATCTGCGTGTCGCGCAGGCCCAGGTGGGTCCACGTCTTGCCGGCGTCGGTGGATTTGTACATGCCGTCGCCCACCGAAAGGTCGGGGCGGATGATACCCGCGCCGGCGCCGACGTAGATCACGTCGGGATTCGAGCGCGAGACGGCGATGGCGCCAATCGAGCCCGTGGGCTGGTTGTCGAACAGCGGCACCCATGTGGAACCGTAGTCGGTGGAGCGCCACACACCACCATTGTCGAAGCCGATATAGAAGACGTTGGGCTGGCTGGGAACGCCCGCCAGAGCGCGCGCACGTCCGGCGCGCGGCGGTCCGATGGACCTCCAGTGCATCTCGGAATAGAGTTTGGAATCGAGCGATTGCGCCGGCATGAGGGCCGCCAGCGAGAGTGCGAGCAGAATGGTGCGACGTAGGGACGACGACGACAAGTTGAGATGCCTCCTGATCTCAACGAGTTTAATACGATTCCGATAGTGGATGGGAGGATCGTCAACCGGCAGCGATATACCGCAACGGTTTCATGCCCGCCGACCCCCTAACGGTATGCCCGTGGCGAATGTGGCCGGGCAGGGGTGACAAGCGCAGCCGCACCGGCGTATGGTGGGCCGTCGATATAATGTGGAAAGGAGGGCTTGAGAATGAACCTTGAAATCCGTAAGCCCGAACTGGTGCAGCGCGTGAACGCGCAGATCCAGAACGGCCGCTTCCACGATGCGGACCAGGTGCTCGAAAAGGCCCTTGATGCACTCGACGAAGATGCACTCGACGAACAGGCAACTGCCGCCGCGACTCCCACAGCGACGGGCGCGGTGATGTTGGCGGCGTTACAGGCACGGCCTTATCCGGATATTGATCTAACGCCCCCGCGTGTGCGCCTCACCAACGTGAGAGATGTCGTGCTCTGATGGCGTGGTTGCTCGATACATTTGCTCGATACCAATGTCCTATGCGGCTGATGCTAGGCTTAATACATCATGAGCATCAGAACCACTGTTTCTCTGGATGACGATGTGATGGCGCGTGTTAAACGGGAGAGCCTGTCCAGGGGAGCTTCGTTCCGGGATACCCTCAATGATCTGCTGCGAGCGGCACTGTTGGGTATCGACTACAAGCCGCGCCGTCGTGCGGTCGCAATTCTACCCACCCACATGGGGCACAAACCAGGGCTGAACTATGACAGCATCGAGTCGCTCCTGGAGTATGGCGAGGGCGACCGCCACCGATGACCATCATCGACGCCAACCTTCTCCTGTACGCCTATAACGCCGACGCGCCGCAGCAGAAGGCCTCTGCACAGTGGCTTCAGGAACTGCTCAAGAGCGGCGAAATAATCGGCCTGCCTTGGGTATCGTTGTGGGCATTTATTCGCATCAGCACCAATTCCAGAATCTGGACGAATCCGCGATCTGCCCAGGAAGCATTTGCAATCGTAGGCGAATGGCTGAAGCAACCCGGCGTCGTTCCATTGCATCCTGGACCACTTCATGCTGAGATTCTGGAAAAACTCGTCAGTGACCACGGAGCAACCGGCCCGTTGG
>Ga0182013_10001161_pt1 | contig 36257 bp, 37 predicted proteins | sample 612S2MmetaG_FD_120487 | JGI IMG/M metagenome (GOLD analysis project Ga0182013, IMG submission 120487) | Permafrost microbial communities from Stordalen Mire, Sweden - 612S2M metaG | ecosystem: Environmental > Terrestrial > Soil > Wetlands > Permafrost | place: Sweden: Stordalen | collected... | reverse complement strand
CTACGGCGTCTTTCGGATGTAGTGATGTTCGAGACGGTCCTCGTTGCGAATCGTGGGGAGATTGCCGTGCGCATCAACCGCACGCTCAAGCGCCTCGGCATCAAGTCGGTCGCGGTGTACAGCGACGCCGATCGCGGTGCGCGACACGTGCTCGACGCGGACGAGGCGTTGTACCTCGGAGCGACCGCGCCACACGAGAGCTACCTCAACATCGAACGGGTGCTCGACGCCTGCGTCGCGAGCGGAGCCAACGCGGTCCACCCCGGTTACGGATTCCTCTCGGAGAACTCGACCTTCGCCCTGGCCTGCGTGGAGCGAGGCATCACCTTCATCGGACCGAGCGCGAGAGCGATGTCGCTCATGGGGGACAAGATCCAGGCGAAGCTCCACGTCGCCGCGGCCGGCGTTCCGGTCGTGCCCGGTCGACTCGAAGCGGGGATGTCCGACGGCGACCTGCGTACCGCAGCGATGGAGATCGGGTTCCCAGTCCTCGTCAAGCCCTCCGCGGGCGGTGGCGGGAAGGGGATGCGACTCGTCGAAGGGCCCGACGATCTCGGTGAGGCGCTCGTCAGCTCTCGTCGTGAGGCGTTGTCAGCGTTTGGCGACGACGCGCTCTTCCTGGAGCGCTTCGTCGTACGTCCACGACACATCGAGGTGCAGGTCCTGGGCGACGAGCACGGAACCGTCGTGCATCTGGGAGAGCGAGAGTGCTCGCTGCAGCGCCGTCACCAGAAGGTCGTGGAGGAGGCTCCGTCGCCACTGTTGGATGACGCCACACGACAGCGGCTCTGCGCCTCCGCGATTGACGCCGCGCGGAGTGTCGACTACACGAGCGTAGGGACCGTTGAGTACATCGTTTCGTCGCAGCAGCCGGAGGAGTTCTTCTTCATGGAGATGAATACGAGGCTTCAAGTGGAGCATCCGGTCACGGAGATGGTGACCGGCCTGGACCTCGTCGAGCAGCAACTCCTCGTCGCCGCGGGTCTGCCACTCGCCGACGAGGTCCGCAACGCTCGTGTCGTCGGTCACGCCGTCGAAGCCCGCGTCTATGCGGAGAACCCCGCGCGCGGGTTCCTTCCGACCAGTGGTCGTCTGCTGAAGGTTCGCGAACCGTCCGGGGAGGGCATCCGCGTGGATTCCGCGTTACTGGAAGGTTTGGACGTCGCAACGCAGTATGACCCGATGCTCGCCAAAGTCGTGGCGTGGGGGCCCGATCGATCGGTCGCGCTTCGCCGCCTACACACGGCGCTCGGCGAAACCGTGATTCTTGGTGTGGGCACGAATATCGACTTCCTTCGCCGACTGGTGAGCAACGACGAGGTGGGCCAGGGCAACCTCGATACCGAACTCATCCAACGTGACCTCGAGTCGCTGGTGTCGAACGTCCCGTCGCGCGCCGTGCTCGCGCTCTACGCCCTCTCGTGGCTGAACCGGTTGGCGTCACAGGGTCCCGTGCTCGATCCGTGGGAAGCGGAGAGCGGATGGCGGCTCGGGGGACGGGACCGTCCGTTGACGTTCGTGCTGCCGCGACTCGGTGGCGGCACGCTCACGGTCGCGATCCTCGGGACCATCGCCAACGCGCGCTTCAGTGTCGACGGCGTTGACGTCGAGCTCAGCGTGTCGTCGAATGATGACGGTGCCGTGACCTTCACCACGGATGGTGACGTCCATCGCGGTTGGTACGTCGTCGAAGGTGCCACGACGTGGGTCTGCGTTGACGGCGAGACGTGGCCGCTCATCGAAGAGGACAGCGCGCGCCGACGTGTCGGAGGTTCTTCCTCCAGCAATGAGGTGCGCAGTCCCATGCCCGGCACGGTGATGCGTCTGCGCGTGACCCAAGGTCAGTCGGTGCGCGCGGGCGAAGCGCTCGTGGTCGTCTCCGCGATGAAGATGGAGCACGTGCTCGTCGCCCCGCGAGACGGCACCGCCGATATCCTTGTCCGAGAGGGCGACTCCGTGGTCGTTGACGAAGTCGTGGCGCGCCTGATACCGAGTGACACCGCGCAACGTGATGACGGGCTGGGCGAATTGTCAGGAGTCGCAGCTCAAGTGGGCGACGACGAAGGAAAGCGGTGACGTGATGAACAAGGTCTTCGCGAGTGCGACTGACGCAGTCGCCGACATAGGGAATGGCGCGTCACTGGCGGTCGGTGGTTTCGGGCTATCGGGACTGCCTTCAGCCCTGATCGAAGCGGTGCTCGCCGCCGGTGTCGGCGAACTCGTGACCGTCTCGAACAACTGTGGCGTCGACGACTTCGGTCTCGGGATGTTGCTTCGTGAAAAGCGAATTGCCCGAACCACTGGATCGTACGTGGGGGAGAACAAGGAGTTCGCGCGCCAGTACCTCTCGGGAGAACTCGAAGTGGAGCTCGTGCCGCAGGGCACGCTCGCCGAACGGCTTCGCGCTGGTGGCGCGGGCATCGCGGCCTTCTATACGCCGGCCGGCGTCGGCACCCAGGTCGCGGACGGCGGTCTGCCGCTTCGCTACGCCAGTGACGGCTCCATCGCTCTGGCCTCCGAAGCGAAGGAGATTCGAATCTTCGACGGCACGGAATACGTGCTCGAACGTGGCATCACGTGTGACTTCGCCCTCGTGCACGCCAAGGTCGGTGATCGCCACGGCAACCTCATCTATGAGAAGTCCGCCCAGAATTTCAATCCGCTCTGTGCCCAGGCCGGGCGGATCACGATCGCCGAAGTCGAAGAACTCGTCGAACCGGGCGATCTTGCTCCGGCGACAATCCACACCCCGGGGATCTTCGTGCAACGAGTTGTCGTCGTCGCGAACCCCGACAAACGTATCGAGCGTCGAACCGTGCGGGATTCGAACGTCGTCAGCGACGGGGCGTCGACGCGTACGACAGGAGGACACTGATGGCGCTCTCTCGAGAGGAACTCGCGGCCCGCGTTGCTGCGGAGATGAAGGACGGCGACTACGTAAACCTGGGTATTGGCATGCCCACGCTGATCCCGAACTATCTGCGCGACGGCATCACCGTCGTGCTGCATTCGGAGAACGGCATCCTTGGCGTCGGTCCCTACCCCGACGAAGACCACGTCGACGCCGATCTGATCAATGCCGGCAAGGAGACCGTCACCGTTCTGCCCGGCGCATCGTTCTTCGACTCGGCCGCGTCCTTCGCGATGATTCGTGGTGGCCACATCGACGTCGCGGTGCTGGGCGCGATGGAGGTCTCACAGTACGGTGACCTCGCGAATTGGATCGTGCCCGGCAAGACCGTGAAGGGTATGGGCGGCGCGATGGACCTCGTGCACGGCGCCAAACGGGTGATCGTGATGATGGAGCACGTGACGAAAGACCACGAGCACAAGATCGTTGACGAATGCTCGCTGCCGCTCACCGGAAAACGATGTGTGAATCGGATCATTACCGACCTCGCCGTGATTGACGTCGGCGAAGACGGCCTGGTACTTCGAGAGACGGCGCCCGGCGTCAGTGCTGAAGAGGTGCAGGCGGCGACGGGGCCGAAGTTGAGGGTCGCGTTGTGAGCGAACAAGAGCGACGGGTCGTCGAACAGCGTGGACTGTGGTTCGAGGAGTTCGAGCTCGATACCATCTATCGGCACGCGCCCGGACGAACGGTCAGCGAAGCCGACAACATCCTGTTCTCCACGCTGACGATGAATCCCCAGGCGCTACACCTAGACGAAGCGTGGGCCAGCGGCCAACCCTTCGGGGCCCGTTTGGTCAACAGCCTCTTCACGCTCTCGACGCTGGTGGGCCTGTCGGTCCCTCAACTGACGCAAGGAACGATCGTGGCGAACCTTGGTTTTCGCGACGTGAGCTTCCCGAAACCGGTCTTCCACGGCGACACCCTCTATGCGGAGACAGTGGTGTTGGAGAAACGAGAATCCCAGAGCCGACCGGGCGAGGGCATCGTGACGTTGGAGCACACGGCGAGGAATCAGGACGGCGACATCGTGGCGATCGCGACGCGTTCGACGCTCGTGCAGATGAGGCCGAAGGAATCGACGTGACGTGGATGCCCGTCGGTCCGGCACTGCTCTTCTGTCCGGCCGATCGACCCGATCGATACCGCAAAGCCGCCGCGGCCGCCGACATGGTCATCCTGGACCTTGAAGACGGCGTCAGTGCATCTGACCGTCCCGGTGCTCGAGAGGCGATGAAGGCGACCCTCCTCGACCCGCAACGCACGATCGTTCGCGTCAACCCCGTGGGCACGGAGGATTTCTCACTGGATGTCGCCGCCCTCGCGCAAACCCCGTACACGACCGTGATGTTGTCGAAGGCTGAATCCTTGGACCAGGTCAATGCGCTCGGTCCCCGCCCGGTGATTGCCCTCTGCGAGACGGCCCGAGGCGTGATCGAAGCCGCGCACATCGCGGCGGCCGCCTCCACGGTGGCGCTCATGTGGGGTGCCGAGGACCTCGTCGCGTCCCTTGGCGGACGGTCCAGTCGAACGAAGAGCGGTGACTATCGGACCGTCGCCACGCACGCGCGTTCCCAGGTTCTCCTGGCTGCGCGCGCGAACGCACGAGCCGCTGTTGACGCGGTCCATCTCGACATTGCTGACGTTGAGGGCCTCCGGGCGGAATCTGAAGACGCCGCGGCCTCAGGCTTTTGTGCGACTGCGTGCATCCACCCGACACAGGTTGAGATCGTGCGCGCCGCGTTTCGACCAACCGACGACGAGATTGCGTGGGCGCGTGGCGTGAATGAAGCCGCCGCCCAGGAGCGAGGGGTCTTTGTCTATGAAGGACGAATGATCGACGCACCACTCCTGCGTCACGCTCAGCAGGTTCTCAACTCGGCCGGTCGTCAAGAGCCCTGACGACGGCGTTTTAGATCGGTCATCGTCACCACTTCGATGACCCAAACTGTCACTCCAAAAAGCACTACTATTACGTTCACTGATATATTGGTCATCGTAGTAGGAGATAGTCATGGCTTCGAGAGACATGGAGAACGCACCAGATGTCCTGCGGCGAGCCGGTGACGCATCAGTCCTGATCCTGACGAGCCTGGCCGACGGTCCCAAGCATGGCTACGCCCTCATTCAGGACATCAAAGACTTCTCCGGAGTGCGGCTCGGACCGGGAACGCTCTACGGGGCGCTTGACCGTCTCGAGCGACTCGGTCTGATCGCCGAATTGCCGTCCGAAGACCGACGCCACCCCTACCGCGTGACACCGCCTGGCGTCGCCGCGCTGCGCTCGCACCTCGATGCCCTGGAACGAGTGAGCATGACCGGTCGTCTTCGTCTCGGGCTTGGGACCGTCTAGTGCAGCGATCGCGAGAGGACCGAATCATCGCGGCAGCGCTTCGCTGCTACTCCGCGAAGTGGCGAGCTCGGCATCGCGAAGAGGCGACGATGCTCGCCTCGGAACTCTTGGATGATGGAACCCCGTGGTGGTCGGTCGCGGGGAGTTTCCTATGTAGTGCTGCCGGGGACCGAGCGTTTCGAAGGCCTAGTTTGCGGGTTGGTTCGGTCTTGGCCGCCATCGCCATCGGCACTGCGGCCGTTCCGCTGGCCCTGGTTGGATCGCTCAGCACGGCTGGCGCGTCGAACACCACCGTGACCATCGTCATCGCGAAGCCCGGTAACGCAGTTCGACAACTTGAGTCGGCCTTCGCCTCGCACCACTACAACATCGCCATCATCGAAAGGTCAGTTTCCGCGGACCGCGTCGGGTCAATCCTTTCGATAAGCCCGGCGAACTCTTCGAGTGACCAAGCCAGCGCGATCAAGCCAATCCATGGTCGCTGCACGGGTCGTAGCACTGGCTGTATCGATGGACTCGTCTTGCCGCTGCACTATTCGGGGCGCGCATTCGTGACGATCGGCGTTGCAACACCCACCGTCGCACGCGTGCACAGCAAGTAGATCGTGTGACCATTCCGATTGCTTCGAGCGATACCGAACCACGTGGCACACCCGGGCAACGCACTCGGCGTCGCTTCGTGGAATGGATCGTCATACTCGTCGTCGCCATTCTCGCCTCCGTCGCACTCCGCTCCTACGTCGTGGAGGTTTTTCGGGTGCCGACGGGTTCGATGTTGCCGACGCTCCAAATCAACGACCGCATCGTCGTCGACAAACTGCCCGGCCTCGCGCATTCGATTCATCGAGGTGACATCATCGTGTTCCACAAAGTTCGCGCTGACACGGATACGTCGACGCCCATTCTCGCGAAGCGGGTGATCGGTCTTCCCGGAGAGACGATCTCATCGAAGGGGGACACCGTCTATATCAACGGACACTCCATCGCCGAGCCGTGGTTACCGGCCTTGAAGGGCGGCTGTGCCCAATCGGCGTTCAATATTGCGAAAACGCACATTCCGGCCAATCACTACTTCGTCATGGGTGACTGCCGAGGCAACTCCTACGACAGCCGATTCTGGGGAACCGTGCCGGTCTCACACGTCATTGGCCGCGTCTTCGTTGTGGTCTGGCAGCACAACCACCCCTGGTTTCATTGGTTCTGACCGTGAATCGTTCAGGGTTCGAAACCTGCTCGAAGCCGCGGGTCGCGATCAGTCGCCGTTGGGGTTGAGCGTCGCAGACTGTGTGTGCAGGCTCTGTGTGGAGGTGCACACCGTGGTCCGCAGCGCCGGAGAGCCAAAGACGGAACGGTTGCCGGCGAGCGCAACGCGCAGTGCGCTCACGCTGGCGGCGTGGCACAGAGCTCCTGGATAGTTGGCCGTGTCGGCGACCCCTACGGGAACGTACGCCGGGTGACCGGTTGCGACGACGATCTTGATCTGACTGGTTCGATAGACCCTCGACCATGGTCCGACGTACTTCGACGTCGCGGTGTTGAAGCCACGTACCACCAATGGGGGCAGCGTGCACTGTGACCCTTGGTTGACCACCTTGAGCGTGTAATAGATCGTTCCCGCCGCACCGTTGGGTTGACCCGAGAACGAGGCGTGCAGGTTGTGGGCGACACACGTGGGATACGACGTCAGCGACACGGGACTTACCGGGATGGTCTTTGCGGGCTTGTTGACGGCACCACTGGACATGGCGTAGACGACGCCGGCGCCGACCACGATGGCCGAGATGATGGCGGCAATGAAGCGCTGACGTCGCCGCTGACGTCGTCGGGCTTCCTCGATGAGAAGTTGTTCGGCCTCGCGACGGTCATCGATCTCAACGGCACTGTGGGAAGTGGTCCCTTGCTCGAACTCTCTGATAAGTAAGGTCATTGCTCTGTCTTTCGCTTGGTCCGCGCTGCTCTTTGGTGCTACTCTATCTAGCACCATGTTGAGTGTCAAGTTATACCCGGAAGATCCCGTGGCGCTCCACGATCAGGTCGCCGCGGAACTTAGAAAAGCAATCGCCAATGGTGAAGCAGCGCGAGGCGAACGCCTTCCGCCGGCGAGGGACCTCGCCGCGGTGCTCAACGTCAATGCGAATACGGTCTTGCGGGCCCTGCGCATGCTGCGCGACGAGGGCCTGCTCGAGTTTCGAAGAGGAAGGGGCATCACGGTGTCGGGATCACCCGAAAGTGGTGCCGTGGTCGCGCGAGCACGCGAGCTGATCGATTTTGCGCGGGGCCACGGGTATCGACGCGAAGAACTGGCCCGGCTCATCGAATCACTCCCGTAGGCGACGGCGACCTGCTGCAACGACCCGATTAATGCAGGGCACTGCCCTTCGTCGACGTCCGAGCGGGCGAGTGCGCGACCCGATCTCGTTCAATGAGACTCAGCTCGTCAGAATACGAGGAGCGGTTAAAGTTCGCCTGACTGGACGATTGAGATGCCGGCGTCGCGCATTTCCGTGATCGCCATTCGTGTTGACTCGGGCGCCACTCCCGCGCAGAGATCGAGCGCCACAGTGACGTCAAGACCAAGCCTTCTTGCGTCGAGCGCCGTGGCCTTTACGCAGTGATCAGTTGCGAATCCGACCACTGTTACGTTTCGGACACCTCGAGTGGAAAGGATCTCCGCGAGCGGAGTCCCGTCCAGATCCTGACCTTCGAAACCTGAGTACGCGCCTTCACGTGCCCCCTTATGAATCACGGCGTCCCAGCGGACGTTGACCAAAGCTTCGTGGACCTGAGCGCCGGGCGAATCGGCCGCACAGTGCACCGGCCAGGTCGTCTCGTAGTTCGGCGTCGCACTCCAATGTTCGCCAGGACTGACGTGCCAGTCCTGGGTGACGATCGCAACATCGAAGCTATCTCCGTGCGCGTTGAGATAGTCGCGGATTCGCTGCGCGGTCGCGGTCGCGCCCGCGATGGGCAGTGGACCGTCTTCGAAGAAGTCCGGTTGCGGGTCGACGACGACGATCGCGCGTGGGGGCACCTTGTGATTCGTGTCAACTGCACGCGTCACCATTCGCTACGACGCACTCTCAGCAATGACGTGCGACACGAGTGCCGGTTCACCGCTGGCCAGAGTAAAGGCGTCCTCGGGCAACTCGTTGACCGCGCTCACGGCACGGTCCCGAGCCGCGACCACCGAGGTGTCGACGATCGATACGCCCTCGCGCACGAGTTCGAACGTGAGTGCTCGACTTTGTGGGCGAACCTGATCCTCGTCGCGCTCACGTGGAATCATCATTTCGGTGACGGCGACACCGTCGTCGAACAACCGATAGGCCACTTTGGCACCTCCGGTCGACAGTTTTCCGATCGAACGTTTCGCGACCGAGCGCATGGTGGATCCATGTTCGATGGCGACGAGTTTGAAGACGAATCCCGGCGGCGTGTAGCCGCTCACGAGTTTCGTTCCGACCCCGAACGTGTCGACCGGAATGTCGCGGGCCAACAGGTCCGCGATAGCAAATTCGTCGAGGTCGCCGGTGAGCGTGATCCGGACACCCGTCGCACCGCGCTGGTCCAGCAGTTTTCGCGAGCGCAGTGCGGCATCGGCAATGACGCCAGAATCGATACGAATCGCGCCCAGGTCGGTACCGGCGACGTCAAGGGCCAGTTCGGTGCCCGCCTCGGTGTCAAAGGTATCGACGAGCAATGTCGTCGAAGGGCCCTGCGTCGCGACCTGCGCCTCGAAGGCCGCTCGTTCGCTCTCGTGGGCCAGTACGAAGGCGTGCGCGGCGGTGCCGGCCGTGGGGATGTCGTAGAGCATGCCGGCCGCGAGGTTGCTCGTGGCGTCGAAGCCCGCGATATACGACGCACGTGCGGCGGCGACGGCTGCCCGTTCGTTCGTTCGCCGTGAGCCCATTTCGATGAGTCGGCGTCCCTCCGCCGCGCGAACGACGCGCATCGCCTTCGTGGCCACACCCGAGTCGAAATTGAGAATTGACAGCGTCAGCGTTTCGAGCACGATGTCCGCGAAACGTCCTTCAAGACGCAGGACGGGCGAGAGCGAAGTGAACACCTCGCCCTCGAGGTAGCCAACGATGTCACCATCAAATCGGTAGTCGGCGAGGTACTGAGCGAGCGCCGGGCTGACGATCTGTTGCGCGAGCAGCCACTCGATGGTTGGCTCATCGAACTGAAAGGTGGCGAGCTCTTCGAGCAGGCGCCCGGTACCCGCGACGACGCCATAGCGATAGCCGTTCGGCAACGAACGCGTGAAGACTTCGAAGGTGGCGCGCGCGTCGATGAGTCCTGACGTCAGAGCACCGTCGAGCATGCTCAGTTCGTAGCGATCAGTGAGGAGTGACGATGGAGCGACGTTCAAGTGAGGCCGACTTTCTAACTCGATGGCCGACGATTTCTACTTCGAGAGTACCGCCTTCACCTACATTTCGGTCTCGGGCGGCGCGTGCTCCATTGACGTAGTGCGTCGTCCAAAAACGCGTCGCCTGTACGCTGACAACGAGCGACACGAGAGGCGGTCGAACGATGTCGGCGGAGCCGGGTAGTCAGCCTTCATCACGGTCGGGAACTGCGGACGCCGACATTCGACGTCGGATGTTGAGCGGTTTCGCACTGGCGCCCGCTGGCGCGAATGTCATCATGCAGTTGTCGCGGCTACCCATTGGCCACGCGGTCGCTGAGAGCAAGGCGCCGAGCGGTTCACTTTCGAAGCACCCAGTGAAGCGAACGAGGACGACCCTCGGCTACATAGTGATCGCGCTCTTCGGTTCCGAACACGAACGAGAAGTGCTGCGCGCTGAGGTCAATGCGCAGCACCGACTGGTGCGCTCCGGTGAGAGCGACCCCGTCGCCTACGACGCCTTCAATCCCGAGTTGCAGCTGTGGGTTGCGGCATGCATGTTCCAGGGTTCCCTCGACGCGATTACCTTCCTCCGCGGGAGTCCCGACGACGAGGAGCGCGCACTCCTCTTGGCTCGCTGCGCCCGATTCGCGACGACGTTGCAAGTGCCACCGGCGATGTGGCCCGGTGACCGAGTCGCGTTCGAACGGTATTGGAAGAGTGAAGTGCAGAAGATAGGCGTCGATGATGTCACGCGCGAGTTCTTGCTCGGTATCGCGTCGTTGTCGTTTCTACCTCGGCCACTAGCCCGGACCCTTGGACCATTGCATCGGTTCCTGACGATTGGATTTCTACCCGAGCCCTTCCGCCAGGAGCTCGGTCTCGAGTGGACGCCTCGCCAACAGGCGAAGTTCGAGCGATGCACTCGCGCAGCGGGGGCGCTGAACCGACGTCTCCCGAGGTCGGTGCGTGAGTTCCCGTGGAACGTCGTTGAGTTCGACACCCGTCGACGGATCCGCAGCGGCCGCTCCATTCTCTGATTTCCCCGGGACCTGCGGCGCCCCCTTGGCGCGGCCGACAACGTAATGCAAAGGCGTAACCTGCTTGAAACACGAAGGACGGTGATGTCACAAGGCATAGGACCCGAACCCAATCGCTTCGCCACCGAGTTGTTCAATGGTCTGCCGCGACGCTACGACGCGCTGGGCTATTTGCTCTCCATGGGTCAGGATCGACGGTGGCGTAACGCGGTGGTGCAGAAGATCGTCGCGGGTCCGGGCGATCTCGTGCTCGACGTGGCAACCGGCACCGCCGGCGTGGCGCTGGCGCTTCGCGCGGCGACCGGTGCTGACATCACGGGCATCGATCTCAACGCCCGGATGCTGGAGGGCGCGCGCCAGAAGCTCTCAAAGGGGCACCACGCGGGAGTGCGTCTCGTACAGGGACGCGCCGAGGATCTACCCTTCGCTGACGACACGTTCGACGCGGTCTCCTTTACGTATCTACTTCGTTACGTCAGTGACCCAGCGGCCACGCTCGCTGAACTGGCTCGAGTCCTCAAACCGGGCGGTGTTCTCGCGGGCATGGAGTTCTTCGTGCCCACTGGACTCTGGTATCCACTGTGGTGGTGCTACACGAGGATGGTCCTGCCATTGGGAGGACTGCTACTCGGCGGCAAGGAATGGTACGACGTCGGGCGCTTCTTGGGTCCGAACATCGAAGGTCATTACCGTCGCCACCCGGTCGCAGCCACGGTTGAGTATTGGAAGTCGGCGGGGATGCTCGACGTGCAAGTGCAACCAATGTCGGTGGGCGGAGGGATCGTGATGTGGGCCGTCAAGGGACATGATGGCTAGGAGCGTCGAGGGCCCAGCGTTTTACGCGACCGGGCGACGAGGCACGTGGCGTGATGTTCGTGCGGTACTGCACCCGCCCTATACGTTGTGGCACCTCTCGTACGTGGCGCTCGGAGCGATGGTGGTCCAACACGTCAACTGGACGACGTTGGTGGCGACGCTCGCCGCCTTCCTCCTCGCCGTGGGCATCGCGGCGCACGCGTTGGATGAGCTACGTGGACGCCCGCTCGGCACGGCACTCCCGAATTGGTTGCTTTCGGCGGCGGCGGCCGTGGGGCTCGGCGGCGCAGTGGCCCTCGGCATTATCGGCATCACGAGAGTTGGCTTCGGACTGCTCATCTTCATTGTCATTGGCTCGTTCCTGGTACTCGCGTACGACCTGGAGCTCTTCGGAGGACTGGTCCACACCGACCTGGGATTCGCCTTGTCGTGGGGCGCATTCCCCGTGCTGACGTCGGCCTACGCCCAAGCGTCGTCGATCTCGTGGTCCGCCGCGGTTTTGGCCTTCTCGGCCGCGCTGTCGTCGGCCGCTCAGCGCAACCTCTCGAATCCGGTGAGGAGCATTCGTCGACGAGTGACGTCAGTCGAAGGCCAGATCACGTTCGCTGACGGTTCGGTCCGACCGATCGACCGCGACTTTCTCCTGGTTCCTTCGGAACGCGCCCTGCGCGCCCTGTCGTTCGCGATGATGGCGCTCGCGATCGCGTTCGTCCTCGCGCACCGAGGTCATTGATTACCCCATCTGCGTTGCGGCACCGACCTTTTCAATGGCGTTCGTCGATTCAGCGAGGTATGTCAACCTTCGTAGCCGGTCGACTAGAGGGAGTCGATGAACGTTCGAATGGCGGCGGCGGACTCCACGGGCGCCTCGAGCGCCCACCAGTGGCCGGCGTCACGAATCGTCGCCTGGCGTGCATTGAAGGTCGTGGCGACGTCGTTGGACATCTCTTCGTTGCCGAAGGGATCGAGTTCTGGGTACAGGACCAATCCCGGCGATGCGGTCGGGCCAAACTGAGATCCCCACGTCGCGAAGATGTTCGGGACGGCTGAGCGGTACAGGTCGAGGATGCAACTGCCCATCGTGTCGTCAGACCATGAGGCGAGCGTCAAGGCATCCTCATGACTTAAGTGATACGCCTCGTAGGCCTCGGCCATCGACGCAAGCGGAGCCTCGTGAATGGCGGCGAAATAGGCCTCACCTTCGCCCGGCGTCTGCCACACCCGAGCGAAGCGGTGCCAACTCGCGTCGGGATGGGCACCGTTGGCGACGTCGGCGGTCCAGGACCGCAAGAGATCGCTGCGCGTCGAGGCGATTCGGTACGTGAGCAACGCGCCCCAGTCGTGTCCCACGAGGTCGACGGGTTCCTCAAACGATGCAAGTTCGTCAACCAACCACTGCGCGTAGGCGTCCTTCGTGGCGCTGAAACCTTCGGGGCGTTCGCATCCGAATCCCGGCAGTGAAAGCGCCACCGTCTCTTCGTCAAACTGCGCGCGCACCTTGTCCCATATCGCGGCGGTCTCGGGCACACCGTGAAGAAAGACGATCATCGATGCAGCGTAGCGAAAAGACACTCTCGGCGCCGACGACTACGCGTCGTTCGTCGGGCCGGTCGGACCAAGTTCCACGCGTCCGAAACGGCTACGTGGCGGCGGGAATGATGACCAGCGGAATGGTTGAACGTTCCGCCAATTGGAGACTCGTGCTGCCGAGGAGGCGACCGGCGCGCGCTCCGCGACCTCGTGAGCCCACGACCATGAGCGTTGCGCACAGCGGCGCCTCAATCGCGCGCAGTAGGACCGAGCAGGAATCGCCATTGTCGACGTGCCATTGAAGGCGACTCTCGTCGAATCCGACGGCGGCCGCCAATTCGTGCACCGTGCCCGCGAACTGCTCCGTGATGGCCTCGTGGGCCAAATGTCCGAGTATTCCCACGGCGTGAACCAGCACCACGTCTGCGTCGATCTTGACAGCCAAAGCGAACGCCCACGTTGCCGCCGCTTCGGAGGGTACCGATCCATCGAAGCCCACCGCGATCATTTGTGGCGTACTCGTCACGAGTCCCCCTCCGCTGCCTTTACGTCGTACGCCATCTTGAGCGCGATGTCGCGCTCGGACTGCGCTCGTTGGATGAATTCGGCGCCGGCGCCCCCATTCGTTGAGGACTCGGACTGGTACTCACGCCCCAGGAGCGACGCCAGCGTCGCGCCCACCGAATTGCGAAGCGCCGCGAGGTTGTAGCCACCTTCGAGGAAGAGCGCCATACGACTCGGAGGGGCGAAGGATGCGACGGTCGTCGCCAGGTGCGCGAAGTCGCCACTGGAAAAAGCGAGATCGGCAATGCCGTCGTCCCGGTGGGCGTCGAAGCCGGCCGAGACCAGCACCCACGTGGGACGGAAGGCCTCAAGGATGGGCGCCGCGATGTCGTCGAACCCGCTGCGCAGTACGTCGCCGGTGGCGCCTGGAGGCAATGGAATGTTCACGGTTTGACCGAGCGCATCGACGCCACCGATCTCTCTCGCTCCGCCGCTGCCGGGATAGAGCGGCCACTGATGCGTCGACACGTAGAGCACGTTGGGATCGTTCCAGAAGATCGCCTGCGTGCCGTTGCCGTGGTGCACGTCCCAATCGACAATTGCGACCCGTTCACCTTCGGCGGTCAGCGCGGCCGCGGCAACGGCCACATTGTTGAGGAGGCAGAAACCCATCGCCCGGTCTCGTAGGGCGTGGTGTCCGGGCGGTCGCGCGGCGATGAAGCCCACTGCGTCGTCGTGGTGGCGCAGTTCGTTGATCACCGCGATGCCGGCCCCGGCGGCGTATTGAGCGATTGACCACGAGTCGTAGGTGGCATACGTGTCCTCGTCGATGTTCCCGCCGCCTTCGTAGCAAAAGGTGCCGAGTTCGTCGAGGTACGAGCCGTCGTGCACCCGAAGGAGTTCTGCTCGCGTCGCCGTATACGGAGCGACGAACGAGAGGTCGTCATCGAGGTGGAGATCCTTCACGCCCGCCATGGTCGCGGTGAGACGGTCGGGACGTTCGGGATGTCCGGCCTCCTCGTGGCCTCCGTCGTCGACGTGCGCGTTCATGATCAACTTCGTCACGGCGCCTGCCCTTCGACGGGAACTCCGTGGGGCCCACGACGATGACGTGCTCGACTCGCCCGGCTGGCGTCGGTTGGCTCAATTGAGAATCTCGCCGTAATGATCTCGTCCTCCATTCGGGCATTGACCACGAAGCCCGACGCCCTAAAGACACCCATCATGCTCCGGTTGTCCGCCTGGGTCTCCGCGCTGAACGTCGTGATGCCCAGCGACCACGCCACGTCGGCCAGGCGTTCTAGGAGCATCAGGCCAATGCCCAAGTGGTGATACTCGTCGGACACAATGAAGGCGACCTCCGCCTCGCTCGTCCCTGGAATGCGATCAAAGCGCCCCACTCCGATGAGCTCTCCCTCGTATTCGACGATGAAGGCGAAACGCGCCACGTAATCGACTTCGGTGAGGTGACGCAGTTCATCATCAGAAAGGACTGGGTGCAGCGAGAAGTACCGCCGGTAGATCGACTGGGACGAAAGCCGTTCGTGGAAACGCACGAGGAGCGCGGCATCGTCAGGTCGAATCGGGCGGATCGACAGTCGCAGGCCGTCGTCGGTCTCGACCTCGGTGGCCAGTGCGTCGGGGTAGACGCTCATGGTTGAGTTGCCACCAACTTCGAGACTGCCACGTCGGACCTTCCGTGAATCCGCGAACCGAGCAACGCTCGGTCCCAATTCACACAATAGAGAAATCAGTTGCCCGGTCCACCACCGTTGCCGGGTCCACCTCCGTTGCCATTCCCGTTCCCGGGCAGGAGCGTCGTGGTCGACGTCGACGTCGTGGTCGATGATGGTGTCGCCGCCGCGCCGAGCCCGAGCGCCTTGGCCAGGGTCGTGAGGTCACTTTGGAGTATCACTCCACTGGCTTTCGCGATGTGACCACTGCTCACGCCCGTCGCGATGGTCGTGGCGACTTGCTGGAGGTCCGTCGCCGCGAGGTCCGCATTGCCGCTCCCCGCGTCAGTCACTGCTTGTTGCGCTCCCATGGACAGTGATTGAGCGACTTGGGGTCCTATGAGTTTCGCGGTCTGCCCCGCGACCACGTCATTGATCAACTTCGTGAGGGCGTGTGATGGCGAGGGCAATGTCGTCGTTGTTGTCGTCGTCGATGTCGACGTGGTGGTGGACGACGTCGTGGTCGTGGGCGGTGGATGATGATTGTTCGTCCCAAAGGCGAAGGCGATGGCCGCGCCCACGACAATGACTACGGCCGCAATCGCGAGCGCTCGCCAGCCGCGCCGTATGTTGACGAGGTTGGGGGTTGGCTGGCGAGACATCACGGATACGCCTGGTGGCCTCACCCTCGTCTCGTCGGCGGAGGAGCCGCGGAACTTCGAGGGACTCCCCGTGATCGTGGTGATGTCACCCGTCGACGTGGTGGGGTCCCACGGGGCTCGAAAGGCCGGCGTCGACAGCATTGCTTGAACCTCGGACGCGCTCAGCCTCTCATCGGGTTCGAGCGCGAGCATCCCAGAGAACAACAGTCGCCACGGAACTGGCAGCCCCTCAGGCAATGTCACGGGCCCAGCGAGACGCCGGGCGATGACTTCGCTCGGCGTACCCATGTAGACCCGCTCGCCCGTGAGGCTCTCGAGCAACACGATGCCGAGGGACCAGACGTCGGCGCTCGGTCCGACGGCGTGGTCCTCGATCTGTTCGGGCGCCATGTACGTCGCGGTCCCGATCATCGTTCCCGTGAGCGTCACCGAGGACGTGTCAACGAGTCTCGCGATGCCAAAATCGGCGAGACGGGCGTGACCCTCGGAGTCGATCAGGATGTTGGCCGGCTTCACGTCGCGATGCACGACGCCCTGGGCGTGCACGTACGCCAGGGCACCGGCGAGCGTGGCGCCAATGTCAGCCGTCTCTCCTGTTGAGAGATGACCACGATGGATCATCGTCGCGAGACTTTCACCGTCGACGAACTCCATGACGAGGTACGTCATGTCACCACTGACGCCGGTCTCGAGGAGCTGGACGAGACCCGGATGCTGGAAGCGTCGAAGGGCCTGCGCCTCGAGCGCTGCACGACGGGCGTATTCGGCATCGGGCGAACGAACGATCTTGATGGCGACCTCCGTGCCAAAGACCTCGTCAGTGGCACGAAAGACGTCCGACATCCCGCCGCGTCCCAAGATGGCGCCAAGGCGGTATCGCCCGTCGAGTAGATCCCCAGTCGTACTCACGGCGCCAAACCATTCACGAAATGGGCGACGTCCCAGCGGCTAAGGCTCGCTCGAAGATGGGATTTGTCTGGGTTGATGACTCAAATCTATCGAATGCCTATTTGGGCGCTCGGGCAACCTTTGCTTGTACTAGACAAAGAATTTAGGAACTGAAAAGGCAACGACTCTCGAGAAACTGCGCTTGATCAGGCATCACTGACGTTTGACGGCACACTCCTCCCACTCGGTCGGGACTTGACGAGCGGTGTTCATCTACTTAGTATGTTCAATGAAGTAAGTAAGTGCCGGACCCTGCAGTGCATGACTGATGGAGGAGCATGACTCGCAAACAGCTCGACGCTCAACCCCAACCCGAGCGTTCCTCTCGCGAGGTTCCGAACGCGGGTGATCAACGGGAGCCCGCCGCCGGCTACACGACGCGGCGAGGCTCCCGATCACTTCTTCGTGATCTGAATGTGAGCCTTCTGATCGAACTCGTTCGCCGTGCCGGCACCGTCTCACGGGCCGACCTCGCGCGACAGAGCCGCCTCAGTGCGCCGACCGTGTCGACCATCGTGGACAAGTTGATACAGCGCGGCATCTTCAACGAGGTCTCGATGGCCCCTTCGAGTGGTGGTCGTCCACCGGTGCTGTTGAGCATCGATCCCAAGGCCGGCTACGTCGTGGGCATCAAGTTGCGCGCCGAAGGCTTGACCACCGTCGTCTGCGACCTTGACGCGCAGATTGTGGCCAGTCGCGAAACCAACGCATCGCTCGTCGGTAATCCCGGAGCCGCCCTACTCGCCATCGAGCAAGCGACCCTTCGCGTCCTGCGAGACGCCGCGATACCGCCAACGAAGGTGCTGGGTGTCGGCGTCGGACTTCCGGGCATCATCGATACCGATCGCGGTGTCTGCACGTTCTCCCAACTGCTCTGGTGGCGCGACGTTGACCTGGCCGGACCGCTTCGTAAGCGTCTCGGGCTACCGGTGTGGGTCGACAATGACGTGAACACGCTCGCCGTCGCGGAAAAGTGGGCCGGCGACGCCCCCGACGCGCGCGACTTCGTCACGTTGAGTATCGGACGCGGCGTTGGACTCGGCATCGTCATCGACCGCTCCCTCTACCGAGGTGCGAACGGCGCAGCGGGGGAGTTTGGTCACATCATCATCGATCCGGGCGGCGCCAAGTGCGAGTGCGGTCGATTCGGTTGCTTAGAGGCAGTCGTGGGCGAAGGCGCACTGTGTCGGTCGGTCGGTGAGCGTCTGGGTCGAGACGTGACGCGACAAGAGCTCGTTACTTTGCTGCGTGACGGCGACGAAGTGGCGCGCAGCGTGGTGGAGAATGCCGGTCGCCGGCTCGGCTTGGCGGTTGCCAACATGATGACGTTGCTCAATCCCGAACTGCTGATCATCTGTGGCGAAGGAACGGAACTGGGGGCGACCTTCGTTGATCCCATCGTTGCGGCCGTACGAGAGCAGACCTTCGGCAACCTAGGTCGAGAGGTTGAAGTGAAGGTGCAGCAGTGGGGCGACGAGGCCTGGGCTGTCGGCGCAGCAACGCAAGTACTGCGCGAATCGTTCAGTCTTCCGAACTCCGACGAGAAGAGCAACGCCATTTGGCATCGGATCACCGCGTGACCCCGAACGAGAGTGAGCCCACCGCTCCGGGCGTGGTCGGAGACCGCGTGGATCGGAGTCGTTTCAATTCGCTGTTGCACGAAAGCGTGGCAGCGATTCTGCGGAACCAGTCAGATGAAGGGGCGTTCATTGCGTCGCCGGATTTCGCCCAGTATCACTTTTGTTGGTTGCGTGACGGATCCTTCAGTGCGTTCGCGCTCGACCGTGCCGGAGAGCATGACGCGTCGTCGCGATATCACTCGTGGGTCAATGACGCCATCGGCGGCATCAGCGGCATCATTGACGACGTCATTGAGCGAATGATCCAAGGCGAAGCATTGGATCCGTCAATCATGCCGCCCGCTCGCTTCGCACTTGACGGTACCGCCGTCATCGATGATTGGCCGAACTTCCAAATCGACGGCTACGGAACCTGGCTGTGGTCGCTGGGCGAACACTTGCGCGAGACCGGGAAAGTTGCCGTTCCAAGGGAGTTGCGTAGTTCCGTGGCGAGGGCCGCACGCTATCTCGCGACCTTTTCGATGAGTCCCTGCTACGACGTGTGGGAGGAGAGCGGCAGTGCCGTGCACTCCTCGACGCTCGCGAGCGTCTACGGCGGCCTCGTCACCGCGGCGCGGCTCCTCGATGACGCCGACCTCCGATCGAGTGCCGAAGCGGTGCGTGATCGTCTTCGTTTTGACGCGCAACGGCACGGACTGTACGTGAAGTCAAGTGAAAATGATGGCGTTGACGGGAGCGAACTCTGGCTCTCGGCACCTTTCGGCGTCGTCGACACCGATGACGTGCACTTCATACGCACCATTGCCGCAATCGAAGATCGGTTGACGTTCAACGGTGGCATTCGTCGCTACTCATCCGACGTGTATTTCGGCAGCGGCGCGTGGCCCGTACTCACGGCGTCGTTGGGATGGCACTACGTCACCGTTGGCAATCTCGACGGCGCGAAGAGATGTCTGGCCTGGGTGGCGTCACACTTCGACGGCGACGGGCTCCTCGGTGAACAGTTCGGTGGCGAACTACGCGACCCGAAGCACTACGACGAATGGGTTGAGCGGTGGGGTCCGCCAGCCAAGGACCTGACGTGGTCGTACGCGATGTACATCGTCTTGATGATGGCCATTGAAGAAGCCGAAGGTGCGCACGACAGCTCGTCGCGAAGCGTCTCCGCCAAGCGCTCAAGTGACGTCAGGGACAAATCATGAGCGAACACGGGGCGACGTTCATGAAAGTGATCGCACGTTGGGGAAGGCCACCAACAAGTTCTGAGGATCAGAAAGTTGAGGGGGGAGAGCAGTCGGACCGCGGCCAAGGGGTCCTACAGATTTACGAACACTGAATATCAGGGCCACAGGGCCTAATCGAAGAAGAAAGGGCATGAGCCCAGCAACAAATCGAAGCGCAAGAACACCAGGACCAAATGGTCCACATAGCAAATACATGAAGGGATTAGAGATGAGTTTTAAACAACGAAAAAGGGGAAGGATTGGCACGACAACTCGACTTTGCGTTGCGTTCGCCGCACTCGTAGCTTCCGGCGCCTTTATAGGTGTATCGAGCATGGGAGCGTCCGCGGCAGTCCATCAAAAGACGGTCACGCTGCATTTCTTGAACGCCTATAACGATGTGACGGAGATTCCAATCTTGGATGGCGTGGTGATTCCCGCTTTCGAATCTGCGAACCCGGGCATCAAAGTAATTGACGAGAACGTGCCCTACAACGGCATGCTGAACAAGTTCATTGCCACAGCGGCCGCAGGAGATCCGCCGAATTTGATGCGCTCCGACATTGCCTGGGTGCCGCAATTGGCCTCCGAAGGCGTGCTCCTGGAAACGTCTAAGCAGAAGTGGTTCAAGACCGTTAAGGCGCAGGCAGATCCGGGACCGTTGTCCACGAATCTGTACAAGGGCAATTACTACGGTCTTCCAGACGACACGAACACCCAGGTGTTCTTCTATAACAAGGCCGACTTTGCGGCAGCGAATCTAACGCCTCCGACAACGTACGCTCAGATGATGGCGGACGCTCAGACGCTGACGATTCCCTCACTCGGACAACATGGTCTTGGCGTGGACAGCACCGACATCTGGAACGTTGGACCGTTCGTCTGGACGTGCGGCGCTAACTTCACGAACAAGGCACTGACGACGGCATCGGGTTACATGGACAGTGCGACTATGACGTCGTGCGTTCAGCAACTCGTGACCGACGAGGAATCTGGGGTTATCGGCAGTGACATGGCCGGTGGCTCAGGTGCAATCAGTGGCGAGACCGGCTTCCCTAAGGGCCAGTACGCGATGTACTTCGACGGGCCGTGGGCTCCGACGAGCTACAAGGCGGAGAATTTCACTGGCTACGGCACGGCGACACTTCCAAAAGGTCCCGGCGGATCGATCTCGGTCGTCGGAGGCGAGGACCTCGTCATCCCCAAGAATGCTCCGAACATGGCGGACACGATCAAGTTCGTTAAGTTCCTCCAGCAGCCACTAGCGCAGTTGGCAATGGCGAGTGCCGGTGACATGACGGCCTACAAGACAAATAACGCCAACGAACGAAAGGTGAACCCGGCGCTCGGCGTCTTCGCTCAGCAGTTGTTGACGGCCCGCGCCCGTCCGGTCACCCAGGGTTACGCGGCACTCGACACCGCATTCTCCAACCAGTTGGCTGAGATGCTCGCTGGAAAGGTCACCGTTGCCGCAGGGCTGGCCGCCGCAACGACAGCAGCAAACGCGGCACTGAAATAAGAATCACGAAGTGAGTACTGCAGCAAACCTCGAGCGGCACCCGGCGACCAAGTCGCCGGGTGCCTCCTCGCGGCGTAGTACTCGCGGCCACCGGATGCGAAGGTTCGCGACGCCGTACTTGTTACTCGTGCCGGCGCTGCTCATCTACCTGATTTTCACTGTCTACCCGATCTTCCGTCAGTTTGACATCAGCTTCTACAACTGGCACATCTTTCCCGGCGCGGCCAACCCCTTCATGGGTTGGTCGAACTACACCGCGATTTTCCATGACCCCGTCGTACGAACCGCGAGCTTCAACTCTTTTCTCTTCATCGTCATCACCGTGCCAATCCAGATGGCGATTGGCCTTTTCGCTGCGGCCGTCCTCACCGACCACCTGCCCGGTTCGATGTTCTGGCGCGCGGCTGTGTATATCCCGGTCGTGACCTCGTGGGTAGTCGTCAGCTGGGTCTTCTCCTACATCTTCGCCTCGCAGGGCGGTCTCATGAACTCAATCGTCGGACTGTTCGCAGGCCATACGGTGAGCATCGATTGGACCGCTCAGACGTGGACGGCGAACGCGGTCATCTGGATCTTGAGTATCTGGAAGGGCGTTGGCTGGTCGTTCATCATTTTCCTCGCAGCCCTTGACGGTATTCCGCGTCAACTTCTCGAGTCGGCCCGCATCGACGGAGCCTCGGAGTCCAGGGTCTGGCGTCACGTGGTCCTGCCGTCAATACGTGGGGCGGTGACGTTCGTCACGGTGCTCCTCGTAATCGGCGCCGCGCAGGTCTTCACCCAGATCTTCGAGATAACCAAGGGTGGTCCGTACAATTCAACGCAGTCGCTGATGACGTACATGTACCAGCAGGCCTTCTCGAACTTCGCCTTCGGCTACGCCGCCGCACTGGCGTCGCTCCTTGCCGTGGTGCTGTTCGGATTCAGCGCGGCTGAGATCCGCATCCTCCGTAAGCAAGACCTTTAGGCACCGAAGATGTCAATCGCGACCGAACCAGTAATGACGAAGGCAGAAGCACCCCTCAACGGGAGCGGCCCTGGGCTCTTTGGGATCAAGAGGCGAAACCGGTCGCGCCTGGTCATCGCGGTGCTGCTGGCATTGTTCTCGCTCGGACCTCTCCTTTACATGGTGTCACTGTCGTTCCAGCCCAATGGCGGCCTCCTCGGAGCGACGGTACTCATCCCAACTCATCCAACGGTGCAGAACTACGTGCAGGCGTGGACCGAGAACAGCTTTAGCCGATACTTCGTGAACAGCATCATCGTGTCCATCGCGACCGTCATCATCACCGTGATCTTTGCTTCACTCGCCGCCTTCGCCTTCGCGCGATACAAGTTCCCGCTGAAGGAGTTGATCTTCTACGTCTTCCTGGCCAGCCTCGCGGTTCCCAACCTCCTGCTCCTCATTCCCCAGTTCCTGCTCATGGATCGGCTGCACCTTCTTGACTCGCTCTTCGGATTGATTCTTCTCTACGTCGCGTCGAACCTCCCCTTCACGATCTTCCTCCTTCGGGGATTCTTCGAAGCGATCCCCAAGGAGTACGAGGAGTCGTTCCGCATGGACGGTGCGGGAACATTGCGCGTGCTCGTGAGCCTGATCGTTCCGCTGGCGCTGCCAGCGCTGGCCGTGGTATCGATGTTCATCTTTAGCGCGGCGTGGGATGAGTTCCCGGTGGCACTGACCATGATCAACACCAGTTCTCACTACACGCTGCCGGTCGGACTGGCCGATTTCATTGGCGTGCACACGGTTGCGTGGGGCCCGTTCTTCGCAGCGTCGGTCATCGCGACCGTGCCGGTCATCGTGGTCTTCTTGGTATCCCTGCGATGGTTCCGCTCGGGAGTGTCCCTCGGGGCGATTCGATGAGACAGTCACTGAGATTCGACCAGGTCGCGTCGCGCGGCAATGTGGATGTGACCATACGAAAGGTCACTAAGACGAACATGGCGCACAGCGCCTGGTGGACCGAAGGGCATTGACATGAGCAACACTGAGAGCCAGTTCGTCGAGGAAAGTGATGGACCCGACCTGCTGCGCGGCGTGCGATCGTTCTACCGGACCGGAGAAGAGATTGTCGTTGCGGCGTTGCCGGTGGGCACCTCGCGGGTCACCGCGACTCGGGCCTTTGGCCGGGCCACGTTGGCGATGTTGGATGGAGTCGCCAGGTTCGACGAGCTGGCGAGCGGCACGTACTGCATCGAGGCCTTCGATGATGCAGACGTACTACTTGCCGAGGAATTGACGACGGTCGGGTCCGATCAGGGCGAGCGCCCAGTGCACGGATTCGCGACGTCCTTCGCGGATGAGGACGCACCCTTGGTACTGGCGTGGCACCGAGCACTCCGCTCGACCGTGGTACAGGTGTACGACTGGATGGCGAGTTACACCGAACCGCTCGGTCCAGAAAGCGGATGGGAGGATCCGTCGCACCGACCAGTTTCTCTCGACGCGTTACGCTCCTTGGCCTCGGGGCTCAAGGAACTCGGGGCCGTCGCGCATGCTTACGCGCCGGTCTACGCGGTTGGCAACCAATTCGCCACCGACCACCCCGAGATGTTGATGTATCAAGGCAACGGTGAGACCCTGCGCTTTCTCGATCAGATCGTGTTGGCCAATCCGGCCAACGTCGAGTGGCAGCGTCACTTCGCGACGTCCTACGGAGAAGCCGCGGCCGCAGTCGGCTTTGACGGTTTCCACATCGACACTTACGGCTACCCTCGCTCTGCCAACGCAGCCGATGGCAGTCCCATCGACATGCGTCGGGCGTACGATTCGTTCCTCACATTTCTGCGCTCCGCTTGGTCAACGGAGCTCCTCAGCTTCAATCAAGTCAACGGTGTACCGTCCGCGATAAGGCTTCCCGTCGGACCGGGGTTCCGCTACTGCGAGATATGGCCCCCAAATGATGGCTGGCGCCATTTCGAAGGCCTGTTGGACCGCACATCTGGAAGGGCGGGTCTGCTCGGTGCGCCGACGACGCGAGAAGACGTGATGCGCGGTTCGCTGGCCTGCTACCCGCCCGTATGGGGGATCGACCGCCCGACTGGCCCGGTCGAAGGTGAGGCGCGAATGTCGTCGTTGCGCACTGTCGTCCTCACCGAAGCGATTGCGACGTTGCTGGGGGCCAGCGCGCTCATCTACGGCGATAAATCCGCGGCACTTTGTGATCCCTATTACCCGAAGCACGCAGTGCTTTCCGAAGAGGAAGCGGCAACCGTCGTTAACTGGCGCCGCTTCGCCCTTCGATGTCGAGATCTGTTCTTGGAGGGTGAAGACACGAGTTGGTACGAAATCGGGGACGAAAACGGTTCCGTGAACGTCGAGGCTGCATCGCCGGTGCGCCCGGAACCAGTGGGTGGAGCGCTCTTCGCCCGGGTAGTCCATGCCGCCGACCTAGTGACCGTTGGCGTCGTCGATCTCACTGGGAGCATCAATGGTCGGTGGTCGGAGCCGACCGAAAGAGGGAGCGTGTCGTCGGTCACCGTCCGAGTGCTGCTCGATCATCCCGATCGTTGGCAAGCCAGTGCTGCGGTGCTCGGCGCTTACGGAGATCGCTTTGCTTCGGTGTACGCCAAGGAGGTGTCTCATCGGCAGGGTCGCGCCCTCGAAGTGGAGCTGCCAATCGTGAGTGGATGGTCAATTCTCCGTCTCGAAGTGCGGAGTGCCAATCGTGGCGAGTGATTCGAGTGTTGAGGCCAGAGTTCGCGCGAATCGGCGAATCAATGGAGACGAGCGAGCCTGCGTGCGAAAGATAGCCAGGCCCGAACGCTTGGAGATTTTTAGTGCGGCTCCAGTAGAACTGGGCTCAGGAGGAAAGTAATGGCTTCAATCACCCTCGAAGGGGTTACCAAGATTTATCCGAATGGTTTTGAGGCCGTTCAGGGACTCAGTCTGGACATTGCCGATGGAGAGCTGATGGTCGTCGTCGGTCCGTCAGGCTGCGGGAAGACGTCCGTGCTGCGAATGATCGCCGGGCTTGAGGAGGTCTCGTCGGGGACCATTCGCATCGGCGACCAGATCGTGAACGACATCGCCCCGCGGGACCGTGACATCGCGATGATCTTTCAGAGTTATGCGCTCTACCCGCAGATGTCGGTGGCACAGAATATTGGTTTTGCGTTGCGCATGAAGAAGATTCCGAAGCATGAGATTGAGCGGCGAGTGAAGGAAGCGGCCGCAGTTCTGGGGATAAGCGACTGGCTTGACCGCAAACCAACTCAGCTGTCCGGTGGCCAGCGTCAGCGCGTGGCTATGGGTAGAGCCATCGTCCGAGAGCCAAGTGCCTTCTTGATGGATGAGCCACTTTCGAATCTGGACGCAAAGCTCCGCGTCCAGATGCGCGCGGAAGTGGCACGTGTGCAGAAACGCATTGGAGTCGCGACGCTCTACGTGACGCACGACCAGATCGAGGCTATGACGCTGGGGCATCGAGTCGCGGTCTTACGAGATGGCGTCCTACAACAGTGCGACACGCCTCAGGTGCTCTATGACCGTCCGACGAACGTCTTTGTCGCCGGATTCATCGGATCGCCGGCGATGAATCTGTTTGAAGCCGGAGTTTCTGCCGATCTGGGCACGATCTCCCTCGGAAGCCAGCAAATAGAACTACCGCCGGAACAGGTGCTCAAGTGTCCCGGCCTGAAGCGATACGGCGGCCAGACTCTCATCGTTGGAATTCGTCCTGAAGACCTTCACGCCAAGAGCAGTGGAGAATTTACGTCGGAAATCGTGGGGGAAGTCGAACTCGTCGAAGCGCTCGGTGCCGAGCTCTTGGTCCATTTCTCAACCGACGCGCGAATCGTCCAGTCGGAGAGCTCGGCGAGAACGACGAGCCAGGAGGAACCTCGAATGGGAGGCACCGGAGAGGCTGCAAATTTCGTGGCGCGCATTGAGCCGGGAATCCAGATCCGTACAGGAGATCAATTCAAGTTCTCTATTTCTCCAGGCAGGTTGGAGTTCTTCGATTCAACTTCGGGCGCGGCGATTGCGCAGTGAACAGAGTCTTTTTTGGCCCGATAAATAGTCATTGATTCGAGAGCAAGTCGACTGGCGAGACTGAAGTTGCTGTCAGTCTGCTGCAATTAAGCAACGTAAACGATCACGGTCTTCTTAGCGAGTTGGTGTTTGGGAAGCCGATGTTCACGCCATTAGGTTGGAGAGAAATGTAAGTCCAGGAGATGACTTCGAGCCCATGAAAAACATTGGATTTCTGTCTTTCGGACACTGGGCGCCTTCGCCGCACTCTGGGACTCGCTCGGCGTCAGACGCCTTGCTGCAGTCGATCGATCTCGCGGTTGCGGCCGAAGAGCTCGGTGCCGACGGCGCATACTTTCGCGTTCACCACTTTGCGAATCAACTCGCATCGCCCTTCCCGCTGCTCGCTGCCATTGGCGCAAGGACAAGCGGGATCGAAATCGGCACGGCCGTGATCGACATGCGCTATGAGAACCCGCTCTACATGGCGGAGGATGCGGGGTCGGCCGACCTCATTTCAGGCGGGCGACTTCAACTCGGCATCAGCCGCGGTTCGCCCGAACAGGTCGTCGAGGGTTATCGCTATTTTGGCTACGTTCCGGCCGATGGCACCGACCAAGCCGACATGGCACGCGAACACACGCGGACCTTCCTGGAGGTTTTGAAAGGCGACGGTTTCGCCGAACCGAATCCACGACCAATGTTCGCCAACCCACCCGGGTTGCTTCGAGTCGAGCCGCACTCCCACGGCCTGCGAGAGCGTATTTGGTGGGGCGCCGGGACTCGCCGGACGGCCGAGTGGGCGGCCGAACAGGGAATGAATCTGATGAGTTCGACGCTTCTGAGCGAAGACACGGGCGTTGCGTTCCATCGGTTGCAAGCCGAGCAGATCGAACTGTTCCGCAAGGCCTGGGCCACGGCCGGTCACGCGCGTACGCCTCGTGTCTCGGTCAGTCGCAGTATCTTTCCAATCGTGAGCGACCTTGACCGTTCGTACTTTGGTCGCGAAGGCGATTCGCAAGATCAGATCGGTTACATCGACGGCGGCATTGCGCGCTTCGGCAAGACCTACGCGGGCCCACCAGAGCAACTCATCGAGCAGTTGGCGGAGGATGAGGCGATCGCCAGTGCTGACACATTGCTGCTGACAATCCCTAATCAACTTGGCGTCGACTATTGCGCCCACGTGCTCGAGGCGCTCTTGAGCGACGTTGCGCCAGCGCTCGGATGGCGCTGAGAATGTGCCCTGCTCGGGAGGGCCCAATTGCCCAACTGTATTTTCCCGATTCAATCGGCGGCTTCAATGGATCGACGCATCACTCGGTGAGTCAGCTTGGATTTACTGGGAGGGAACCGCCGCCGGCCTTCCTAAGTGCACTTGTGCCTAGCCAGTAATTCTCGCCAGGTGTCAGCGAGCGGTTCAGGGCAGGAGTTCAAACTACGAATTGTGCTCGTAATCAGGAATTTTGAATCGCCGCACGTGGCGGCACGGATGAAGTTCACATTTCGTGCTGAACTGGCCGAATTCGGAATTGACTGTTGATTTCGGGTTCGTTGTCCCGAATCGGTGGATCTAAATGTGAAGGTGGAAGACTCCAGTGGAATTTTCAGGTCGACGCCAGCGTCTCCATTCGCAAAAATGCGAAATGGGTAGGCGTCGTGTGCGGGGCAAGTGGGTGACGGCATCGACCATTGTGTTAGCGGCGGTGATATCGGTCGGCGCATCGGTCACAGTGGCGAGCGCTACGACCCAGGCGCAAGGTCGTACTTTGGCTACCCTCAACTCCGAAGGCGGAACGAACGACACTTCGTTGAGCGGACACAGCGGCTCGGCATCGGCAACTCTCGCGATCGCTGTAGTCAGTTTTAGCGTGACCGTAGGTGGCGTGGTTAGTCCCACGGTTACGATCAACAGCGGCCTGGCTTCAAAAGACACGGCCACGATTACGGGTGCGACCTTCACCTACGCGGGCACCGGTACCACCGTCTACCCAAAGTCGACCACGGCTCCCACGGCTGTCGGCACCTACTCCGTGAACCCAACTTCGGCGACGGTGACGATCTCGCCGAGCACCGACGCGGCGAATTATTCCACGACGTACATCTTCATCGCTGGCACCCTTGTCATTAAACCGGTGGTGGTCAAGGTCGTACCAGCGCCTCGCGCCACGCGGGTGGTCGGAGACGCCATTGTCGGCGAGCGTCGCACGCTCACGATCATCGGAACGAATTTTTCCGCCAATCCAAGTGTGACGAGTAACGGACCAGGGGCCCTCCTGCACGTGTACCTCAAGAGCGCAAACCGAATCGTCCTTTCGGTCGCCGTAAGCAAAAGCAGTCGCCCCGGCTCGCACATTTTCACTATCACCACCTCCGCGGGCAAGAGGTGCAAGATTACGTATGTGACCAGGTATTGGCGCTAGGGCGTGGCGAAGCGGTCCGCTTGAGATCTCACTTGAATTGACGCGAGGCCTCGCCCTCGGATTCGACGAGAGCTGTGATAGAGGGAGCGCACCAAAAGGTTCGCGCGAAATGGAAATGCTGGCTGGGAGCCAATGCGATGGGCAAAATGGTTTTGATGAATCAACGACACAGTGAAAAGCACGTGTTCTTCTTTCGCCCACCCGGCAGGCGGAAACTGCTGCAGTATCTCGGTGCAATTGACTTACTCTGCGCAGCATTCTTCTTCATCGCTGGTCTCTCCTTCTTGATGGCCAAACTGGCCGGTGATAGCGGGGCGCCATCTTTTGGTGTTGGCTACGGAATCATTTTCATAGTCGTTGGATTCCTCCCGCTCTGGGCCGGAACATTTATGACGACGAACGATGTCGTGGTTTCAATGACATCGATTCGTTCAGCCGGACCACCACGTCGAAGAGTGAAGAGAGAGGATGTCGTCAGCATCGACACAGTTCGAAAAGATCTGGGGAAGTTGATGCGTGTCGTTCCGATTATGAATATGAAAGACGGTTCAACTGTACCCCTCACACCGCTCGCATGGAACCCTCGGTCGCCGGATACGTCGCTTGGACTGGAACGGCAGGAGCAGATTGTTTCGGAGATTCGAGAGTTGATCGGCGTCGATGGAGTGAACTACACGAATTCATGACTTTGCTTGTTCCACTCCATGAACCTCCAGTCGAAGATTGAGTAAGTCGGTCGACCCAGCGAACGATTCGGCTTTTATGGGAATATCTGTCCTACGGTGGGGCCATGTGTCGAAACATAACCATCCTTCGAGGACTTGAACCACCCGCCACGGACGAGGAGATTCGGGCTGCAGCGCTGCAGTACGTACGCAAGGTCAGCGCGGTCACGTCGGGACCACTGCTCACGACTGAGGCAGTCATGAGCGCGGTCGATCAGATTGCTGCGGTCACGAAGAACCTTCTGGTGTCACTTCCCGCCCGCCGAAATCCGCCCACGACGACGCCACCGAATCGACGTCGAACGACTTCGCGAGGTTGAGTCCCGGCGCAATCGCGCCCAGGACCAAAACTAAATTACGAGGCCTTGCGCAGTCCGCGGCGTTCGTTCGTGCTGGCCACGAGCGCCTCGGCGAGGAGAGTCTGCTGGTCGCCGCTCAGGTGGCCGAACGCGGCCAGCGAAGTCGGCTCAAGCAGGTTGGTGTTTTGCGTCTTTGATGTGGCAAATCCGAACCATCTTCTGATAATCCTCATTCTTCACCCTTGCTGGAAGCCCGACACGACGATTACCTAATCAAGTATCGCGTCGTTCCCTTGCGGAGTGGTCGATGGTCATCATTGACGAAGGCGAGTAGCACGTTCCATAGTGCTGGAAACGACTGCAAGGAACAGGTCTCAACCAACTCGCGTTCGAATACTCACTTCAGAATGAACTCTCGTACCGCGTTCGCGAAACCTTCATCCTCGTTCGAGGTCGTGACGTAGGTGGCCGACGACTTCACGTCGTCAACGGCGTTTCCCATCGCAATACTGACGCCTGACTGCGCGAACATCAGCACGTCGTTGTACGCGTCACCGATGGTCGCGATCTCACTCGGGGCAATGTCGTACATGTTTGAGAGGTACGTGACCACCACGCCCTTGTTGGCTTGCGGATTGGTGATGTCGATGCAGTATGACTGAGAGCTCGTCGCGGAGACCCGGCTACCGAACCGGTCCCGGACCATTGCGGCCGCGGCGGCCATTGACGTCGGGTCGTCGTCGATGGCCACGATCTTGGAAACCTTCGTACAGACGCCATCGAACGTGTCGACCAGTCGTGGCTGGAACTGCACGACCTCGGCTTCGCGTTGTACGTGCGCACCGTTCACGTCACGGACGAACCACTGCTCACCCTGGTACACCCAGCTCGAAAGTCCCTGTTCGTCGATCATCGCGAGTAGTGGCGTGATGACGTCATCATCGATCGTCAGCTCGTCCGTCACCTCCATGGTTGGGGTCATCACCCACGCGCCGTTGAACGCCGAGATCGGCGTGGTCAGTTGCAGTGGTTCCACGTACATTGCGAGGCCGCCCGGTGGTCGACTGCTCGTGATCGCGAAGATGATCCCCGCGTCGCGTAGTTGATTGACGGCGTCGAGCGACCGCTCGGTGAGGACTTTGTTGGACGGCACCAATGTTCCATCGACGTCGGACAAGAGCAGACGAATCGTTGGCGTCGTCATCGAGGCAGGGACCAACGTTCCGGCGAGACGATGCGGTCGATCGACACCGGCCCCCACGAGCCTGGAGCGTAGAACTCGACTGGCGGCGGGTCTTCGAGCACCGGCGTACCGATCTCCCATTGGCGCTCGATGCCGTCGGAACGGGTGAAGAGTTCCTGGTCGCCGAGCATCGCCTCGAGAATCAGGCGTTCGTACGCCTCGAGATTGTTGGCTGTCTGAAAGGAGTCGGCGTATCGGAACGTCATCACGGCCGGTCCGAGACGCATGCGTGGTCCGGGTTGCTTGGCGAGGAAGTGCGTCTCGATCTTTCCCGGATCGGCGAAGTCGCAAACCAACTCGTTGCCGTGACGCTGGTTATCGGCGTGGTCCACGGGGAAGAGTTTCATGACCGGCTCCTTGAAGCCGATCGTGACGACCTGGCGGCTCTCGGCCATGCACTTGCCCGTGCGCAGGAAGAACGGGACGCCCTTCCACCGGGTGTTCTCCACGTCCGCGCGAAGCGCCACGAACGTCTCAGTCTGCGATTCGGGATTGACGCCCGGTTCGTCGCGGTAGCCGTCGTACTGTCCACGGATGACGTGTTCGGGGTTGATGGGTCGGATTGAATCGAAGACCTTACTGATCTCGTCGCGCAACGGCTTGGCGTCAAAGGAGATGGGCTGCTCCATGGCGACGAAGGCCAGGACCTGAAGAAGGTGGGTGACCACCATGTCGCGAAATGTCCCCGTCTCTTCGAAGAATGCCCCCCGACCTTCAATGGAGATCTTCTCGGGCACGTCGATCTGCACGTAACTGACGTGGTAGCGATTCCAGATCGGTTCGAAGAGCCCGTTGGCGAACCGCAGCGCGAGGATGTTGTCGATTGACTCCTTACCGAGGAAGTGGTCGATGCGAAAGACGTTGGACTCATCGAAACACTTGTCGATCGCCGCGTTGAGATGTCGAGCGGAGGCGAGGTCCACGCCGAAGGGCTTCTCGCAGATGATCTTGGAACCTTCATTGAGCCCGGTCACGCCCAACATGTCGATGATGCCCAGTACCGCGTTGGGCGGTATGGCGAGATGCATGAGACGGTGCGGGTGGCCCCCGATCTCCTTCTCAGCGTTCGCGACGGCCTCGACCAGATCGCCCGTTCCGTCGGTCTCCGCCCACGCGAACGTGAGTTTCTTCTCGAACTCTTCCCACTGAACGCCTTCGGGTTTGTTCGAACCGAACTCGCAGACGGCGTCGTACGCGGCCTTTCGAAACTGCTCGTTCGTCAGTACGGACTTTTGACGCGAACAGCCGATGATCCGGTACCTCTTTGGAAGGAGCCCGGCGACGGCGAGGTGGAACAGTCCGGGGAGAATCTTTCGTTTGGCGAGGTCGCCGGTCGCGCCAAACAACACGAAGACGTGGTCGGGTGGAACGTCGTAGGGCATCTGGTGCTTCGTCGTCATCGGCTTCCTCCCGGTACTGATACGGACACCGTTTTACCAGTGGCCACAATGATCTCGGTCACGAGCGACGGCGCGAAGAGCCCGTGGGCTACGACGCCGGGCGTCGACGAGAGTCGCTGCGCGAGTTCCATGGGGTCGCTGAACTCACCGAGGAAGTCCGCCAGCACACCACCGTCTGGGCTGGGGGGCGCGTCGCGCACTCGCGCCGTCTCGAGGTGCCTGAGCGTCGAAGCGAGACCGAAGGCACTGAGTTCGAGTGGCACGGGTGCGTGCAACGACGTCACCGGCTTGGTGGAGTCCGCGATGACGACGAAGCGTCGCGCGGCCCCGGCCACGATCTTCTCGCGCAGGTGCGCGCCGCCGCGCCCCTTCACCAGCCACCCGTCGGGTGCGATTTGGTCCGCACCGTCGATGGCGAGGTCGAGCGCGTCGATCTCGCCAAACGACTCGACCCGTAGACCCAGTTGGCGGGCCACGGCTTCGGTCTGGGGCGACGTCGCGACGAAGCGGGCGTCGGGTTTGAGGTGACCGAGCGCCTCCAGCAGGAACGCGACCGTGGTCCCGGTGCCGAGACCGACGCGCATGCCACTCTCGACGAGTTCGGCGGCGCGCTCGGCGACCGCGCGCTTCTCCTCGTCGACACTCATGACGGCGAGGCGGCGGTGTCGGCCATGACGAGTGAACTCGCCGCGACGACTCGACCGGCGGGAATCGATTCATCGCCGGCCAATAACTGCGCCAACGCCGTTCTCTTTTCGGCGCCGGCGATCAACCACAGCAACTGATTCGCACGCGCAATGGCCGGATAGGTCAGCGTCATACGGCGCTCGTCGTGGTAGACGCCCGTCAGCGACACCAGTCGATCGACGACCGTCAAGACGGGATCACCGGGGATGAGCGACGCGGTGTGGCCGTCGGGCCCCAGTCCGAGGTGCACGATGTCGAAGCGCTCCGGGATCAGCGCGGCGTAGCGCTTCGCGGCGCCATCGAGGTCGTCGTCATTCACCGGCATCGCCTCGATCGTCGCGGGCCGTGGACCGAGACTCGACTGGAGGTTCGTGAGGTTGCGCGTGGCGTCGCCCTCGGGTGCGATGCGCTCGTCGACTTGGAAGATGGTGACCTGCTCCCAGGGGACGTCCAGCGTTGCGAGACGTGCGAACATGGCCCACGGCGTCGTGCCACCGCTGAAGGCGAAGGTGAATTCGCCCCTCGCCTGCACGCAGTCGCGCGCGCGCTGTGCCACGTACGACGCGGCGGCGTCGGCCAGCGCGTCGTCGTCGTCGAAGCGCTCCAGGAGATGGTGCACTACGACTTCTTCTCGACGTGACCGCCGAACTCGGCGCGCATCGCCGAGAGCACCTTCGCCGTGAACTCACCTTGGTTACGCGACTCGAAGCGCTGCCAGAGCGCGGCGCTGATGACCGGTGCCGGCACCGACTCATCAATGGCGGCGTCGATGGTCCAGCGTCCTTCGCCGGAATCGGACACGCGACCGCTGTACTCATCGAGTTGTGGCGAACGCGCCAGGGCGTCGGCGGTGAGATCGACCAGCCAGGAACTGACCACGGAACCGTGTCGCCACACCTCGGCGATCTCGGCCAGATCGAAGTCGAACTGATAGAACTCGGGGTTGCGCAGCGGCGTGGTCTCGGCGTCGGCCTCGACGGCGACGTTACCGACGTTGGCGTGGGCGAGGATGCTCAGTCCCTCGGCGACCGCCGCCATCATGCCGTATTCGATGCCGTTGTGCACCATCTTGACGAAGTGGCCCGCGCCAACGGGCCCGCAGTGCAGGTAGCCGAGTTGCGCCGTCCCGTTCGTCTTCGTGCGACCGGGCGTTGGTTCAGTGCCGTCGTCCCCGGGCGCGATGGTCTTGAAGATGGGGTCGAGGCGTGCGACGACGTCGTCCTCGCCACCGATCATGAGGCTGTAGCCCCGGTCGAGCCCCCACACGCCGCCGCTCGTGCCGCAGTCGACGTAGTGGACGCTGCTGGCTTCGAGTTCTTTCGCCCGTGCGATGTCGTCACGGTAGAACGAGTTCCCACCGTCGATGACGACGTCATCGGCACTGAGGTACTGCGTCAGTTCGCTCAACGTGTCGTGGGTGATGGCGGCGGGCAGCATGAGCCACACCGCGCGGGGTTCGTCGAGCTTCGTGACGAGGTCCTCCAGTGACGACGCCCCCACGACGTTGTCGCCGGCCAGTCGAGTGACCGCGGACTCGTTCACGTCGTAGACGACGCACGTGTGACCGTCGCGCACGAGACGCGACACGAGGTTCGCGCCCATTCGTCCGAGTCCCACCATCCCCAGTTGCATCGGATGATCAGTTGCCATCGGAGTCCTCTTTCCTCTTTAGTTGTCGATAGAGCGATATGAGTGCGTTCGTGGACGAATCGTGGGCGAGCGTCGGCTCGCCCTGTGACTGCAGTTCCGGGATGATGGCTACGGCCAGTTGCTTACCGAGTTCCACCCCCCACTGGTCGAAGGAGTCGATACCCCAGATCGTTCCCTGGGTGAACACGGAGTGTTCGTACAGCGCGATGAGTGAACCCAAGATGCGAGGGGTGAGTACTTCAGCGAGCAGCACGTTGGTCGGTCGATTGCCCTCCATGACGCGATGGGGGACCACGTGCTCGGGCGTGCCCTCGGCGCGGACCTCGTCGGCGGTCTTGCCGAAGGCGAGCGCCTGCGCCTGGGCGAACACGTTGGACGAGAGTATGTCGTGGTGCTCGCCGAGGGGATTGAGACTCTTGGCGAAACCAATGAGGTCGACGGGGATGATCGTCGTGCCTTGATGAATGAGTTGATAGAAACTGTGCTGGCCGTTCGTGCCCGGCTCTCCCCAGTAGACGGCGCCAGTGTCGTAATCCACGTGCCCGCCGTCGAGGGTCACGTGTTTTCCGTTGGACTCCATAGTGAGTTGTTGGAGGTACGCCGGCAGTCGTTTCAGGTACTGCTCGTAGGGCATGACGCCCACGCTCGGACAACCAAGGAACTCGCGGTTCCATACCGCGAGCAGTCCCAGTAGCACCGGAAGGTTCTCCTCGAAGGGCGCGGCGCGGAAGTGTTCGTCGATCGCGTGGAATCCCGCGAGGAGCTCTCGGTACTGATCCGGCCCGATGGCGAGCATCGTGGAGAGCCCGATGGCGCTCTCCATCGAATAGCGACCGCCGACCCAGTCCCAGAAGATGAACATGTTGTCAGTGTCGATACCAAAGGCCGCCACTTTCTCCTTGTTGGTGGACACCGCCACGAAGTGCTTCGCGACCGCCGACTCATCACCGAGTCGTTCGATGAGCCACGCGCGTGCGGACGTGGCGTTGGTGAGCGTCTCGAGGGTACCGAAGGTCTTGGACGAGATGATGAAGAGCGTCTCCTCCGCCGAGAGGTCGCGAACCGCCTCCACGAGGTCGGTGGCGTCGACGTTCGAGACGAATCGAAAGGTGAGGTCTCGCTGGGAGTAGTGCCGCAACGCCTCGTAGGCCATGACCGGTCCGAGGTCCGAACCCCCGATGCCGATGTTGACGATATTTTTGATGGGCTTGCCGGTATGGCCCCGCCACGCTCCCGACCGCACCTGATCGGCGAATCGAGACATCTGGGCCAGTACCGCGTGCACCTCCGCGACGACGTCGACGCCATCGACGACCAGGGAGCTCGTCGAGGGCATCCGCAGCGCCACGTGCAGGACCGCGCGATCCTCCGAGACGTTGATGTGCTCGCCGGCGAACATCGCGTCGCGCCGCGCTGCGAGCCCCGACTCCTTGGCGAGTTCAATGAGCAGGCGTAGCGTCTCGTCGGTGATTCGGTTCTTCGAGTAGTCGAGGTAGATGCCTTCGGCGTGGTGACCCAATCGTTCGCCACGGCCGGGGTCCTCGGCGAAGAACGTGCGTAGGTGTGTGGCACCGATGTCCTTGAAGTGCCGCTCGAGCGCCTGGTACGAGGTGCGCTGACGCAGGGGGAGTGGGGTCATGCGCGTCCTTGTGGTCTCGTTGGCGTGTTCGTCGGTCAAACCTCAATCATTTCAGTTCTGTGGTGGGTCGGCTTCGCCCGTGTGGGGCAGGACGTCGGGCACGTCGAGT
>Ga0182013_10001158_pt1 | contig 36303 bp, 24 predicted proteins | sample 612S2MmetaG_FD_120487 | JGI IMG/M metagenome (GOLD analysis project Ga0182013, IMG submission 120487) | Permafrost microbial communities from Stordalen Mire, Sweden - 612S2M metaG | ecosystem: Environmental > Terrestrial > Soil > Wetlands > Permafrost | place: Sweden: Stordalen | collected... | reverse complement strand
TGTGCTTAGATTCTCATCAACCTCTATCTCGTACGTGTTGCTGGAGTCGGTCAGGGGCTGGCTGTTCTGAGCGTTAAATTGAGGCAGGGCCGGGTTCGAATAGTTGGGTTGATCCCAGTAATCTTTGAAAAATCCTTGCGCCATGGCATCGATGCGGTCCGGTGGAATGATGTTGGGAACGCCATTATGGGAAAACTGTTGGATGCTGTAGCCGCTCGACTGCGTCGGGTCCGGCTTCAAGGTCGCCGGATCGTAGATGTCTGGCCAACGATGGAATGGGAGAAATCTGCTGACAACTCGGCAGCCGTCGGGACATAGTAGAAGTTCTGGTCGGGCTTGCTGTACCGCCAACCCTCGAACGCGAAGAGGAAGAACGTCCTTTTCCTGCCGTCGTAGACTTTGGGAACCAAGACCGGTCCGCCGACGGTGGCTCCGAACTCGTTCTGATGGTATGCCGCGGGACCCGAGTTGAATTCATCAGCAAAGGGATCGCGGGCATCGAAGAAGGTGTTTCTCACGTCTTCCCACGCGGAGCCATGAAGGGCCGAGGTTCCGTTCTTCGAGACCAGGTTGATCGTTCCTCCCATCGAACCGCCATATTCGGCGTCATCGTTATGCGATTCGACTTTGAATTCCTGAATCGTCTCGATGATGGGAGTGATGGCGTAGCCGCTGGCTACGTTGGTCGAGTTCCAGAGACCGTCGAGATAGTAGAGATTGGAGCGATTCCACTGGCCGCTGACGTTGGGCCGGAAGGTCGGCGTACCGGGGTGGCGACATCCTGCTGATAGCTGGTGCCGCTGTCGGCGCCCTGCTCATTCTGCACTGGAGTTACACCCGGGGTGAGCGTATTGCCGACGCTCAGTGTGTAGCTTAAGGCGACAATCTGGTTGACCTGGACAGAGATGTTGCGCTGCTCGGTCTTCTTGAATCTCTGTGCCTCTACCCGGATGGAATAGATGGCCGCTGTACGTTGCGAAAACAGAAGCGCCCATCCTGATTAGACTGCGCCTCTCGCTTAACCCCGGTTTCATCGCTGGTGAGCGTTATTTTGGCATTTATGATAAACGCGCCACCGGGATCGGTCACGCTTCCATTCACCTCGCCGGTGGAAGTCTGCGCGACGCACTTTCCTGCTCCAATCAGCAACGTGCAGCCGATGACTAAGACCAAGTATCTGATCAGACGAGACATGGCACTCCTCTCAAAGTTTGGTTCCTGATGATCGTGCTGCTCCAGATAGTTCCAGTTGAAGGGAGTCTGTCCGCCCGGGCAAATAACTGTTGAACCCCAGCGCGTCGACCGACCCGAATGCGTATTTACGCGCATCGCAACGAAGCCTATCTAGAGTCGGGCAAGTGTCCGACAATTGGAATACCCTAGCCAATACACAAACTTGCGCTGCGATAGACGATTTTGCTTGTTGAACTTTGCGCTATTGGAATCTGAAGATTCTTGCCGATTTGCCCTGCGGAAAAGGGGACGTCGGCTGCAGGCGGTTGTTCCTCGTCGATCGCCGGGTGGCGCAAGAGCATGTATCTTCGAGTCGTAGTGATGAACCCGCGTGCGAAAAAGCTACCCGAAACCGAGCCGGAGATGAGATAAATTAGACTCGTGCAGGCAAACGAACCTCAAGGGACGACTCCACAACATCCTGGGGCTTTACGAATCGGATTGAATATAGCTGGTTTCGATTCGAGCCGTTGGTGGCGGCGCTCCTCGGTTGATCGAAGGTCAAGTTTCTTTTGAGCGATCACGCAGGCCAGACTCGCCCGATCTTGGGATTTTTGATCCGAAATTACGAAGTGAAACCCAAATGCCGACAGCAGATCTACAGGATAGGCTCAGCGAAACATTAGGCAGCAAGTATCAGATTCTCTGCCGTCTCGGCGGCGGCGGAATGTCGCAGGTCTATCTGGCGCGGCACCGCTTCCACGGGGGCCTGGTGGCCATAAAAGTGTTGGCCGAGCACCTCGCCCAGGACCCCAGCATTGTAATGCGCTTCCAGCGAGAGGCCCGCATGACGGCCTCCCTCGGTAATCATCCCAACATCGTGCCAGTCTTCGACATCGGCGAAGGCAATGGGCTCTATTTCCTGGTGATGCAATTTATCCCGGGAGAAGACCTGGCACACTTTCTAAAGCGCGAAGGCCGTCTTGCGGTGCCGCAGGCCGCGAATGTGATTGCGCAGGTGGCCGAAGCTCTCTCTTGTGCCGAAGCCAGGCGCATCGTACATCGCGATTTGAAGCCGGGCAATATGCTGCTGGATGAGAATGGGCGCATCAAGCTGCTCGACTTCGGAATCTCCCGCATTGCCGACCTTTCCGATGGGCTCACGCGGCCCGGCGAGAGCATGGGCACGCCTTACTACATGAGCCCTGAACAGATTCGAGGAGAAACGTGCGACATTCGCAGCGATCTTTACTCACTCGGAATTGTCTTCTTCGAATTGCTCACCGGGAAGCGGCCATTCGAAATGGAAAGCGCAATCGGCGTCCAGATGGCGCATCTCAATACGATGCCGCCCTCGCTGCTCGAGTTTGATCCGGCACTTCCTGCGGAGTGCGATACCATCCTTCAGAAGCTGATTGCCAAGCGGCCCGAGGACCGATATCAGAATTCAGCGGAACTGTTGTCGATCCTCGTAGCACGCGGAGCAAGCCCGAACGCGGGCGAACTGCGGCCCGAAGTCGAGCCAGGTCTTGGCGAACTCATCGCTCGAGCTGAACAATTGCCTCTCGACGCTCCCACGACGTCTGCGACGACGCCGGCTTCCGTCGCCCGTGTTGCAGAACAAAAAGGAACGTCCACGGGGGCCGTTACCTATCCTTCCGCGCAGTCCAGTCAGCCTTTGATTGCGGAAGTTCCAGGCCCGCAACCGGCAGCTTCAGCATCGGGACCGGTTGCATCGGGATCGAACCGCCGACGGAGGATGGGAATTACCGCTCTCGTGTTGCTTTGTCTTACTGGGGTCGCTGTGTGGCTGCTGCAGCCGGCGAAGGAAAACAGGGCAAAGAAGCATCCGCGAGCCGGCCAGGGCGACCTGGTGCCCGTCTACTCGGATGAGCACGGCCACATGGTCCTGGTGCCGGAGGGCAAATTCAAATTCAATTCAGGGATTGGAGACCCGGATCACACGATTTCGCTTCCTGCTTTCTACGTCGATGAGACGGAAGTAAACAACGCGGAGTACCGGCGCTTTTGCGAAGCGACGGGACATGCACCCCCTGTCTCTCCGGATTACGCGTCGCATCCTTACCATCCAGTGAGCAACGTCTCCTATGAGGATGCCGCCGCTTACGCAGCCTGGGCGGGACGAAGGCTGCCGACTGAAGAGGAGTGGGAGAAGGCGGCGCGCGGCACGGATGGGCGCAGGTATCCATGGGGAAACGACGAGTGGGCCGACAATGTCCCGGACAAGTTGCAGCCGGTGATTTCAGAACCGTTGCGCAAGAGTCCCTACGGCGCATATAACATGGCTGGAAATGTTTGGGAGTGGACAGCGACCCCCTACGCGCCGACCTCGACGGATATTGACGGCATGAGACGGCTTCTGAAGGGTCAGAGCTTTTCACCCGATTGGCGAACGATCAAAGGCGGCAGCTTTGCGCCTGGGCCCAAAGATGGGTTCAATGTTGCCGCACATCGAGGCTTGCCGGTAAACGCGCGCTCGCTGTGGATCGGATTTCGTTGTGTCCGGAGCGCTCCTTAAATAGATACATGGAGAAACGTAAACTTGCTTTGCGGCACTACTCCGCGAAAAGGAAAATCGATGGTGTTTAGAAATGTTGTCCTCGCAGCCGCAGCCCTCGCGATGGTCTTTCCTTGCGCCTCTCCGGCGCAGGAGTTAACCGCGCGAGATGCCTTCTGGTCCGCCAGCGACCTGATCAGCGTGGCGCCCAATCCGGCGGCGCATAAGGCAACGACACGCGCGAATAGCGGTGGCGATGGGATCGGCGGGACGGACGCAAGCCATCCTCGACGGACCACGCGAACGAATTCCGAGGTTGCGCAACTAGTGGCGGCCAACGGCTATGGTGCTCCGCCGAAGTTGGTGCGTGCGGCGGACAATCGCCTCGGCCTGCGCTGTTCACTAATGCTTCGCAATGCCAGCAATGATTATTCCGAGGTCACGCCCGGCAGCGTCTTTCACAGCGGCGATCACATCCGTCTGAGTGTTTTGGCCAACGAGCCGGGATATCTTTATGTGATTCAGCAAGGGTCGACCGGCTCATGGTCGCCCGTTTTTCCGCCGGCGAGTGCTGCGCCGGATGCGAACAAGATTCTCGCCGGGCAGCCGCAGGTGATGCCAAGCGGCCCGCGGGCGTTCGCCTTCGACCAAAATCCGGGCGATGAGAAGCTCTATGTCATTCTTAGCCGCACGCCCATCGCGGACATCGACCGTGTGATCGACAATTTGAGAACCGGTAAGCCCGCTCAGCCGGAACAGCCTGCAATTGGCGGTGATTCCGGTGCCATGGTCGAAGCGGCAAACAAGATTCCGGACGAGTTTGTGAAGGGGCTGGCAAGCCGCGATTTGACTCTGGTGGATGAACAGAAAGTGGATGAATCTTCGAAGCCGGATGTTCAAGGCGAAAAGGCAATCTACGTGGTGAGCAAAAGCGCGGCACCCGACTCGAACTCCCAGGTGGTGTTGAGCCTGGAGCTTCGCCATGAATGATCTCAGGGGTGCGGTGAGGAAGCGAGAGCGGCGTCAATCTGCGCAATATACTTCCGCGCACGGCCGGCCTCGTCGGTATCCGGATTCACGGTGACCACGTTTGCGAATCGGGTCCTGGCAGCTTTCAAGAGATCTGTCACGCTCCCTGCATTCGCCGATGCCGTGTTGACTGTCTGTGCGCGGGCGTTTGCCTGATCAATATAAATGATGCCCAACCGATAATTCGCCCAAAGATCGGCAGGCATGAGACTCAGGGCTTTTTCGCAGAATGGGATCGCAGCCTCATTGCGCTTCTGCAGCCACTCGCAATCGCAGATGCCAAGATTGGCCTGTCCCTGTTGCTCGCGCCAGATATCCTGCTGGGCGGCGTGATGCCTCTTGCCCATGCCCAGCAGAAATCCGACGACATAATAGTTGGCATTGCCCAGGGCTCCTGAATTGAAGTTTGTCTGCTTCAAGTAGATACGGTACTCCGCCTCCGCCTCCGCTGCCTCGTTGAGGTGCCGTTCGCACTCCGCGAGCCAAAAATGGCCTTCGCCGTTGCCCGGCGCGGCCGAGGTCGCGCGGATAGCCGCTTGCTTTCCAGCCGCGAAGTCGCCCTGGCGCGCATAGGCTTGCGACAGGAGATAGAGAGCAGTGCCGTCATTGGGCATCTTCTCGAGCGCAGCATTCAGTTGACGAACCGCTTCATCCAGCCCACCCTGATCGAGCAAAGCTGCCGCGTAGCTGACTCGCGCCTCTTCGTAATCGGGGTCAATAGCGATGGCTTTCTGGAAGGCGGCCGTCGCCTTCTCGTCTTCCCAGAGCGCGTCTTCAACGCGGCCGAGATACATATAGGCTTCGCTGTAATTGGGATCGACGGCGACGGCCTGGTTGAGTTTTGCTTCCGCCTTCCTGTAGTTCGATTCGAGTCCCTGCTTATAGAACTGGACCCCCTCATCGAGCAGATCGATAGCTCCCTGGTCGCGCCGGCGAGGAATCAGAATTCGTACGCTCACCGTGGTTTCCTGCCCGGGATAAATCATCTCCTCGCGCGGACCATCGGGCTCATAGCCCAGGTGCACCGCCTTGATGGTGTGAGAACCCGGTGCAAGGCCGGGAAGGCGAAGTGCGGCGGATTTGCTCACCACCCCAGCCTTCTTTCCATCCAGCCAGAATTCCGTATCATCCATGTTGCTCTGGACGATCAGCGTCCCGTAGTCAAGGGCGGCCTGGGGGGCGCTCTTGACCCGGTCCGGATTGAAGGCCAGCAACATGTTGGGGTCGAAGCTGCCCCGCTCGGAGGTAGGATTCTGACGCGAATTCGTAGCCTGGCGTACGTTGGTGTGAACATATTCGGCGAGTTCGTCAGCGGTGACAACGCCGTCGCCATTGGCGTCTGCGGCGCCCTGAAGGCCTTGCACCACATAGTACGTAAATATGCCGTGTCCGCCGCCCCAGTCTGCACTTTCAAAGCTTTGCTCGCGATCGCGGCTGGCGGTCAACGAGAAGATAGATTGATGCATGTCGAGGAGAAGCTGGTTCAGCTGCTGCGGATCAGTCTCCGGGGTGATCGCGCCGCTGTGGCACGCGTCGGTAAGCAGCACCTTCCATTTGCCCTTGATGCTGGTTCCGATGAGCTTGCCGAGCGTATTCATGGGAATCGCCGTGGCGGCAATGTTGTGTAGATCGATGTCGTATGGTGCGAGATAGCCGCTGCCGCCGGAGATGAACCCGTGGCCAGCAAAGTAGATGAGCACACGATCATCCGGCGCTGTGACCGAGGGCAACCACGATTCGAGCTCATGCATCACGTTGGCTTGGGTGGCTTGTGAATCGATGAGCAGGTGGACATGGCTGGCGGGAAACTGGCCGCCTTGTTCGCTGATCAACGTGGTATAGATGGCCTGCGCATCGCGGCCTGGATAGTGCAGTTGAGCGCTCGCGGGAAGGTTCTGGTAAGTCGCGATCCCAATCACCAGCGCATAACTTTGAGGCACAGCGCCGGGAACAATCGGCTTGCCGTTGTCGCCGGGATGCACAGGCTTCAGGTCGCGTGAAGTATCCTGCGAGCTTTGTTGAGAAGCCGTCTCCGACGGCGTTTGGGCTTGAAATGAAGGAGCCGCAGCGAGAAGCGCCGCTATCATCCATGCCCGCCTCGCAAGCCGCAGAGTGGAAGAGCCCGAAATGCTTGGCATCGATGACCTCCTGTCGATCTACTCGAGATGCGCCAGGCGAAACGTGTAGATGAGAGGCAGCTTGGCGGACGGGGCAGATTTCACCGTGACTTCATCGCCGTCATCGATAAGGATAATGTCTCTTGCGGCAGTCTTGGCAAGCGGGACAAGCTCACGCGGAAGGGGCGCGTCCGGAGGCAGCGGGGCTACGCCGGCGGAGGAATCGATGCACTCCCCCCGGGCCTTGAATATCTCATCGTTGCAGCGTGGCAACAGATTTGAGGGCGTTGCACTCTGCGGATTTTCCTGGCCTCCTCCGGGCGCAGCCGCCGGAGGAATCGAGATCGGAGTCGAGCTCACCAGCAGGTAGATGGTGTCGAATCCCGAGGGGCCGGATACTTCAAACCAGCCATCACCCGCAGCCGGCACGACCATGGTCTGATCGGGCTCGATCCGGTTCTGGCTGCCTGTTGTTGTCGAGCCGGGAAACAAAGTGGTGGTCTGCCCGGTAGTTCCCTTGTCCACGACGTACAGATAGCCCGCGATACGGCTGGTGAGGCGAAAACGCAGGATATCGCCATTGCGGAAGACGCTGTTTTGAGGAACCGTCGCGGAGTTGTTTCCGCGTTTTTGTTCGAGACGAAGCGTTATGAGTCCCGAGGAGTTGAGCTGCTGAGCACTGATCCATTGCGCCGGTCCGGCGAAAAGCAGTGCGAAGAACGCGGCTAAGCGCGCGTATCGATACAGGCGTGACCGCACCGGCGAGATGGAATTCATGGATGGCGTGTTAGGTGCACGGCTTTGCACTCAATGAGCACGATGATGCAGCGATATGCGAATGCCTGCGCGCACACCAGCGGTTGGGGGTCCCACCGTTGGCGCGCCAGCGGTGATGGATGTTGCGTTGTTTCCCTGTGACGTAAGGATGGCCGCAGCAGCGCCCGCGGCGGCGGCCGCCGCAAGCACAATCAACACGGTCTTGAGGGAAACCGCATGAGCCACATGGGTCGGCGCCGAAGACTCACCGGAAGCATTTTGCTGATGGATGGTGGCATCGCTGGTGGCGCCGTTATAGGTCACGTGGACGTGAATGTTGTAAGGCCCGGAGATGTTGTTGGGGCGCAGCCCTTGCCCGACTGCGCGCCCGGCACTGTCGGTAACCGTCGAGAAGGATTGCGTGCCGTCAGCGAAGACGCCACCGGGACCGGAGTTTGGCAGCGAGAACAACACCAACGCGCCAGCAACCGGCTTATGATTCTCATCGTCCACCTCGATGATGGGCTCGCGCGCGGTCCGCTGGCGAATATCGTTCAGTGCGCCTTCCCCTTCGAGAATGGTAATTACCAGGGACGGAGCGGGGATCCCAGCCTGAGCGGGGATTGCCGCCTGAGCGCGAACAGCCGGACCATGCGAAACAAAGAGCAGGCAGGTTGCAGCAGGCGCCATGCGTTTCATCACGATCTTCCAACCAACCATTTTGCGTCTCCCCTTGCGCGTTATTGTGCATTGCCCGGCTGCGATGCGCCCTGCGAATTCGTCAAAGTGACAGTCACGCTTCCGACATCAGTGGCATCCGAACTGAGCGTAAAAGGCTGCGTGTAGAGGAACGTCGTCCCATAGGCATCAGAAGGCGCTGACTGATACCAGCCCGAAAACGCCGTGGTGAGATCGACCGTGAGCTGGTTTGTGGCCAGGCTTGCTCCAGGAGCCGCCGTGAAGTTGAAAGTAGCCTGAGTCATGTCGCGTGTCGACGACAAACCAAGAATCGCCACAGTAATGGTGTCACCGCTGCGGTCAAGCGTTACAGAATTTATCACCGGGGCGGCCGCTGGCACCACGACAGCGACAGGAGTCAGGCTTGCCGGCGTAATATCGGCGCCGCCCGCCGTGAGCGTAATCGTCACCGTAATGGTCCCGGCCGTAGAGCCGGCCGCAAAATCGATGGCCGGAATCGCAGCCGTGCTGTTGGCCGGAATCTGAATCACGTCCGTGGTGGTGTTATTAGGGAAAAGCACCGCGGGATCCACAACCGTGTTGGGCGCAGTTGGCGTAAATTCCAGCGTTAGCGTCGCGGTAATCGGCGCCGGATAGGGGCTGACGGTGAGAGTCACCGAATCATCCTGGCCCGCTTCCACTGTGGTCTGCGCGCTAGCCGATACCGTCGCTGGGCTTGCGGTAATGGTAAAGGTTTGCGCCCCGGCAACAGCAACGTTGTTGGGATCGACAACCGTAATGATTTCTGTGCCTGTTGCAGCGAACGCCGATGCGGGAATAACCGCCGTCACTTGATTCAGGTTTACCCAGGTGGTGCTTAGTGCTGTGCCATTCCACTCTACCACTGCGCCCTTCACCAGACCCTGGCCGGTGAGCGTGATGGTAGTTGCCGCATCGCCGAGCTTACCATTGGAGGGCGAAATACCGGTCAAAGTGGGAGCGTTCACCATGATCGCCTCACTCTGAGTGGCGCCGGCGTAATCGAATGCGTCTGTGGGTACGAACGTCGCGATGACAGGTGTTATCCCGGGAGGTAGCACCGTCCCTGCCGGGGGATTATAGGTAATTAAGCCGGCAACACTGGACGCGGCATCGAGCTGTGTTGCGCTCAGCGGAGTTCCATACTCGATTGCGGCCGGCTGAGCCCATGTCAGTAGGGACGCCGTCTGGGTTACAGTGAGTGGAACCCCTGCGGATGTGCTGGCATTGAAATTGTTGTCCCCGGGAAATTCAACTGTGAGCGTGTCCGTCCCGGCGGGCAGCGTCTGTGCCGCTGTAACCAGCGTCGCCTGCGAGGAGGCTGAATTCAAGAATTCCGATGCTCCCGATGTTGATGATTCGCCCACGCCGGAGGTGGTAATGGTTGCGACGTCGGCCAGCCCGTCACTATTGAAGTCGCCGATTGCGGTTAGCGAGCCACCGGCGCCCGAGGTAAAGGGAACCGCGACACTGAAGTGACCAGTTTTGTCGTTGAGAAGAAGAAACAGCGCGCCATCGTAGCCTGTAACGAGAATGTCAGGATAGCCGTCATTATTGAAATCCGCGACCGACACTGAGGCCAGCTCATCGGCTATGGCGACCGTAGAGGAACTTGTCAGGTTGCCCGTGCCGTCGCCAAATAATACCTGCACGGAACCGGACTGACTGGCTGGGACGAGGTTGGTGACAACTACGTCGGTGGTCCCGTTGGCGCGGAAATCCGCGGTCGCGATTGAGCTCGGTTGAACTCCGACATTGAATAAAACCGGAGCTGCGAAGCTGAGAACGCCGCCGCTGACGCCTTGATTGAGATAGAGCGCTACGTATCCTGCGCCCCCCGTTGAAGGTGAACCGGCCACCACGATATCCGGACGCCCGCTGGTAGTGAAGTGGCCGGTTGCGATACCAGCAGATTGGAATGTTTCCCCGGATGTCGCGGGGGTAATTCCAGGGGCGGTCACGAAAGTCGTGAAGCTCGCTGGAGCGGTGGATCCGCCGTTGAGCGCCACGCCTGTCTGCCCATCCGACCCAGCCTGAGTTCCCGTGTAGGCTAAATCTGCGTAGCCGTCTCCATTGAAATCGTCGACGGCGATGGCTTGCGTCGGGTAGCACTCACCGCAGGAAAGGCCGGTGTTGTCAGCAGAGATAACCGTGTTACTGAGATCGAAAGAGGTGCCCGGCAATCCGGGCAGGACGTAGTACTCGTATCCGTTGTTGTCAGAATCGCTGGTGTTATAGCCATGAATCAGCACATCGGGAATGCCGTCGTGGTTGAAGTCGCCAACTGCGTAGGCATCTACTCCCGGGCCGTTCCCCGTGATATCGCTGCTGGTCATTACGTAGGAGGTAGCGGTTTGAAAGAGATTGGCTCCCAGGCCGGAGTAGATGGTGAGCTGCGGATAGTACACCCCACTGGAGGGATTTGCCACATTCGAATCCAACACGCCGAGGACCGAGTAGTTTGCCGTGCCCGAAGGGATGGTGAAGAGACCGTATGGGTAATAGCCGAAACTGCCGTTGATGGCAGGTGCAGTAAAGTTCTGAGTGGCCGGGATTGCTTTCAGGGATGCTGTTCCCAGCGATTTGGTGGTGTTGTTGAAGAACTGCACGCTTCCGCTGGGCATGCCGCCGGTTGCCTGGGGAGGAGCTACGGTCGCGGTGAGGGTGATGCTACCCGGAAGCTGCAGCGACGAGCTGCTGCTTTTGAGAGTCGTGGTGCTAGCCGCTTGCTGCGCCATGCCGGACTGCATGGGTACCGTGGCCAGCAACAGGAAATGGAGATATCGAAGCCATGCTTTTCTCATCGGCTTCCTCCGGTGCCCGTTGCCGCAGCCTGAGTCGTCGCAACCTGGTCACTCGCAGTCTGACCGGTGTGATCTGTTGGAATGAAGATCACTCGCGGAAGCGCGCCATTTCCATCAAGAGCCCAGACGGTTCCCGCGCCTGGCTCATTGAGCCGGAAAGCGAAGTTTCCCGCCAGCGGTTCCAGTTCCGTGGGTGAGCATTGGCAGACCGTTCTCACAGGAGCCGACTTGCCGGACAGGTCGAGACGAATCACGCTTGAACTGCCTGCATTCGCGACGGCAGCCAGATGGCCATCCGCTGAAATACCGACTGCTACGGGTTGCGATATCCCGTCCGCGGCGCTGGCGAGGTTTGTCAGGCTTAAGCTGCCAGTGAGGTGCGACGCCTCGATCACGCTGTTAGCCGATGCATCAGCGATGATCGCCGTATCCACCCCTGGAAGAAATGCCATACCGCCGAATCTGCCCAGAACGCTCACTGGCTGGAGAGAGCCGGCTCCGCCGGCGAGCAGTTGAATCGAGGCGGTTCCATTGGCTGCGGGCAACGCGATAAGAATCGATCCGGAGTCTGCAAGGACCACGGCGGAATTGGCGGCGGGGAGATTCACCCGGGTTCCAGTGGGAGCCGAGAGCAGCCCCTGCATCAGCAAGGCCGTGGAACCGCCAGGCGCATAGATAAGAGCCGCGGTGCAAGAGGGGCTGAAGGCGATCACCGGTTGGGAGATTCCACTGCTCGAAACTTCAAGAGGCTCTCCCTGTGGCAGAGTCACGGAAAACACGGAACCGGAAGATGTGGTCAGCAAGGCAATCTGATGCCTCATGCAGACTGCCCCGCCACTATACGAGCCATCACTGAATGCCGGCGGTCCCTGGTACGCCGCTCCGGCAACACCGTACACGGTACGCAGGCCGTTGTGACTCCGATCCCACCAGGCACCGAGGATCGGCCCCGATGCTGCGTTTTTGCCGGCCGTGACGGGTTGGCCTCCGGAAACCGTGGAGGTTGACATCCGGGTAGTTCCGCAGGCAGCCAGGTTAAAAACTGCAGCCGCACACAACACAGCCCGAAGTATGCTGTGGATCTCTTGCCTCATGGCGACAGCCTTCATATCGGATTTTCCGCGTGCTGAATGGAGAAAAGTTCAGAGGACCTGATCGTCTCCGATGATCGTGGCTTTGTCAAACAAAAAATGCCACGTGCCTTGATACCGGGCCATCCTCTGGTTCCCAAGCCACTCGCGGCGCACTGCCGGAGCAATTGGATTTTTGCGCACAGGATTCTGTTAGACAATGAGAGTCTTGATTGTCCTCAATGGTCGCTGTGCCGTGGAGGTTGAACCACTTTCCCGCTGCAAACGTCCTTTACTGGACCGTCAACGAGGCCGTTGCGGACTCGGTGAGTGTCGTCGTGCCCAACCCTGATGTGGCAGTGATGATTACCGTATATGTCCCGGTTGGCGTGCCTGGGTTGGTTGACTGCGTGGGGCTGGATCCTCCGCACCCTGAAAATGCGACGCACCATGCAGCCACCACGAAGAGAAGACCCGAATAATCCCAAAGGCTATACTGCTCTTTCCTGCTGAGGAAGATCACCCCGAAGGCAAGAAGGACTCCACTACCAAGATATGGCCATCGGCCTGCATTGCTTGCGGTCGATGGCGCTGTCGTGCTGATCGAGACCGTAGTTGTAATGGTATTCAGCCCATTCGGTGTCACTGTCTTGGGCGAGAAGCTGCACGACGATTCGCTGGGCAATCCCGAGCAAGCGAACGACACTTGCTGGTTGAACCCAAAGATCGGCGCAACACTCACTGTAGCCGTGGCGCTCGCTCCCTGCCCTACGCTGATCGTGCCAGGCACAACGCTGAGATTGAAACCCGGTGACCCAAGCGAGTTTGCAGCGTAGTAGATCCCCAGTTGTGTGATCGACGTAAAATAGGCGCTTCCGCCTGGTGTGCCGGTGATGCGAACGCCGTCCCCCCACGTAGCCGGAAAACTGAGGTTGTAAGTCTGTTGGCTTCCGGCCGAACTGCTATAGGGGTATGCCGGTGTAATGGCGACCGAGCCCACATCGATCCACTGAAAGTTCTGGCGTACTTGCACGGTCAAATCGCTCTGGTACCATCCTCCGCTTGGGAACATGCTCCCAGTGGTATAGGTGACCTGGTTGATGTTGTATGCATGAGGCCAGGTGTATCCCCACCAGTCAACGGTTTTCACTTGATCGTCCCAGTCGTCTTCGCTGATATCGGTAGGTCCATTTGCTATTTGATCGGAGCAATCCAATCCGCACAATAAGCCATAGTGTGTGCCCCTGCTGATGGCAAACGTTCCAGGAGCTAACGCAAGATTCGTGTTTGAAAGTCCATTTACCGGCGATGTCGCGGAATATTTCTCGACATTCAGCTTTCGCAGCGAGAAGGTGTAGTAGGGGTTGCCGCTACAGCACACGTTGCTTTGCACATCAAGCGTAAGACCGTCTGCGCTGATGAATTTGGAAGGAATGCTCGTGCCATACTGCCCTACATTCTGCGGCAGCTGCAGCGGTCCGTAATCCTTTGAATAGAAGTGGCTCCACGGGCCCCATGGCTGTGGCGCTTCGTAGAACTGCTGGGTGGCGCAGCCCCACGTTACCATGATGTAGCGATTCAATGGCTGATCGTAAGTTACGCCTCCCTGCGCAATATTCACCTGATCTGCAGGGCACGCGGCAGCGACGTACTCCGAGCCGCTTAGCAGCATTTGATAGAGTACGGCCTGGTCAATCAGCACGGCGACCTTCTGGGTAATGTCGCTACTCCAGGCGGGAGTATTTCCACTCATGCCTGCGAAGAATTGCCATGTGGAACGGTCGAGAATGCTGGTCGCCGGTACGCGCGCGAGATATACGGCAGTTTGGTCCCGCCAGTTGTTGTCAAGGCCGTAAGCATACACGTACCGATCGGTGGCGTTTGTGTAGTTCTGGCCAAAGTCAAGAAAGACAATAGTAGTAAATAGATAGGCGGTTGGATCCGACGCATTCCCCGGCGTGCCGAACATCGGCATCGCCGGATTTGCTGACCAGGTCACACCGTGATCCGTGGACTCGACAATCGACGCCGCTGGAGCATCCTCAAACGTGTTCTCATTCAGATTTTGATAAGCAAGATAGATATCACCACCCACACAAACCATCCCGGTGGGCTTATCAGTATACGGGCTTCCACTATAGTTCTTGCCTACGTCTCCGGTTAAGAAGGTTCCGGTCAGGTTCGGTGGCATACCGGCTATCTGGCCGATTGCCATCGGATAGAAAGTATTCCCGAAATTGTTGCCATCGCCGTTCGCTGCGTACAGGTTGCCGTCGTCGGCCCAGCAGCTTGGCCACAGGTCCCCATTGCCAGACATTGTATAAGTCGAATATGACTCTACTCCCACCGTGGAAAAGAATGTGCTTTCAGGAGGCACCACCGTTTGAGCTGTGCACTTTGCCATCGAGATGAGAAGGATCAGGAGTACGCCACGTGAAATCATTTGAGTAGGCCGGGAGCGGATCATCGGGGACGCCTCGTTTGTCGGTGGGCGGGTGGCGCCGTTGATGGGTAGATTCAGGTTCTTTAGCAACCCCGTCGCCGCTCGGCAGTAATCGGAGCGGGCACGAGGCAAAGGCAAAGCAGTCTGTTGCCCTTGACCGGATTGCGGTGGGTGAGCCACGACAGTGACAGCCATGCCTGAAAGATTACCCTCAGTCGCAAGAATGCCGGCAGACATGCTTGCCTGCCGGCATCAGAGTTGAGGGTCGGTTAGAACTCCAGCTTCAGGCCAAACTGAATGATTCTGGGCGCGTTTTGTTGCGCGTCCATGAGTCCGAAGACCGTGTTCGAGTTCTGGAGCTGAGCGGAGGACAAATTGGCGGGCGCGGCGTTTTCGATGAAATTCTGTGAATCGCCTCCGTTCGAGAAGATCGTACGGTTGAAGGCATCGAAGAAGTTGGCCTGGAACTGGAGATCGAGATTCTCGTGAATCTGCGTACGCTTCGATATAGACAGATCTTCATCGCTGAATCTGGGCTCACGCAGAGCTGAGAAGAAGTTGGGCGCGTCGCCAAAAGTCGCAGGTGCTGGCGCGGCGAACGCGGCAGGGTTGATCCAGAACTGGCAGGGAGTGCGTCCGGCATTCGCTGGCGACGGGCCGGAGCAGCTCTTCTTATACGCCGGGTTGCGGAGCGGCTGACCCGGGACAGTGTTGACTCGGAAGGCGTAACCATCGCCCGCCGCGAAGAATGGATTGTTGGCGCCGAAAGCGTCGTACTCGATGTGAATTGGGTTGCCGCTTTGATACTGCTGAATTCCTGATACCGACCAGCCACCGGCAATCTTGGCGCCCGCGCCCTGGTGATTAAGCCAGCGCTTATTTGGACCAATGGGCAATTCGTAAGTGTAGCTCAGTGCCACCACGTGCGGAATGTCGGAGCTGGTTACTGACCGCTCGGCATTCTGGTTATAGAAGTCCTGCTGGAAACCACCCGAAAAGATGGCGTTTTGACCAGCAGCGCTCGGGCCGGAGTTGGAGTCCACGTCTCCGATGGTTTTTGAGAACGTCCACGAAACCAGGGCCGTCAGACCATTAGAAAAGTGATGTTGCAGACTGGTCAACAGGCCGTTATAGGAGACGTCGCCAATCGGATCCAGGGGATTGTCGGTGTCGCCGTATTGCGGCGTGGGCCTGAGCGCTTGCGCAGCAGTAGCGGCAGCCCCCATCACCGACCCAAATCCGCTCCAGGGCGGCGTCAGACCGCTAGCCTGAACACGAGGATCTGTGATGGGCAACTCAAGCCACTGGTTCAGAGGCAAGCCGGCCTGCTGCGCGTAGGGCGTGTAGTAGGGAATCGCGGCAGGGTAGTATGTCTCGTTTGGCTTGGCCCAGAGACCTAGGTCATACGAGTGCATGCCCACAAAGCCAACTGTGGCGATGGTGTTTGGCGAAAGCTTGTGCTCAACCTGCAATGTCCAGTAGAACTGCACCGGAGGAGTGCCGGAACTGGGGTGAATCATGGGTTCATTGTCGTCGCCGACCAACGTGCCAGGGTTCAGGGCGAGTCCCGCGACACCGCTGGATGGATATGTCTTATCCCAGAAGTACGCCGGGTCCCCGATGTAGTCTTCGGGCTGATCAAGCATGGCCAGATTTGCGAAGCCTGAAGTGTACTGCGCTCCGCTGATGTCGCCCTCGTTGTTGTCGTTGCCAATGGGGCGGATGACGGCAGCACCGCCGCGAATCACTGTCCCGCGGGCGAAATCGGGCGCCCAGGCAAACCCAACCCTCGGCTGGAGGCCGTTATAGTCAATTTTTCCAATGCGGTTGCTGCCCGCACGCGGCTGGCCCAGGCTGTTGACGCCATGGCCGTAGTAAAGAAAGGCACCGGGAAGATCGCCTGCGCTGGGGTTGGGCAGTGTCGGATCCATGGTGGAGATGTTGCCATGGGCCTCAGATCTAGGCAGCTGGAGATCGTAGCGCAGTCCGAGGTTGAGGGTCAGGTTCTTTGTCAACCGCCAATCGTCTTGCACGAAAAGGCCAGCCTGCGACCAGCGATACGAAGGCGTGCCCGGGTAAGTGATATTGACGTAGTTGACGGAGCCGAAAAGGAAGCTGGCAGCTGGCGCCCCGGTGCCTGCGGGACAGGATTCTGCGGCTTTGGCGGCGGTGAAACAAATGCCATTGAGCGCGGTTTCAGTGGGCTCAAAGGTGAAGCCGCCGTTGGGGAGACCATATTCTCCGCGCTGCTGATAGCGGACTTCACCGCCGAGCACGAAGCTGTGATTGCCGTGGAGTATTGTCACGTTATCGCCGATGTAGAAACGTCCTTCCGCGTCGCCGCTTGCAACTGCGCCGCCGAGTTCATTCTGCACGGTGCCGATCGCGAATCCTGCGAGCGGTGTACCGGCCGGAAACCCCGGCAAGCCCGTGATTCCAAATCCGGGACCGGGATCGGGCCCCGGCAGCACCGGCCCGCTGTAGCCCGTGTCGCGAATGTAGCCCAGGTTAAGGTTGTTCATTACGGTCGGAGAGTGAATGTAGTTGTACTGCAAGCGCAGGTGCAGGTTTTTCGCTGTAAAGTCGCTGGCGTCGTAGAGGTTCAGCGTGCCGTTGTTATCGTTCAGCAGGTTACCGGTAAAGATGCTGCCCGAGACTGAATTCTTCTCATTGATGTGCTCGTCTATCTTTACCACTAGCCGATATTCGTCGATCGACGAGATCCCAAGGCGCGTGAAGTTACTTTCCAGGGCGTTGTTATCCGCCGGCGGGAAGTATTTTAAAACAGCTTGTGAGACGGTGCTTAAGCCAGGGGCACCGGAGGGAATCATGTTGGTGGGATTCGATGGTGGCCCGAATGGCTGACGAATCTCATAGCTATTCCCATCAGGACCGGTGACGGTGCTGGTCGCAGATGGGTTGTAGATTTCGCCGGTGAAGATTGGATTGCCGGCCGGATCGTACATCAGGTTCCCGTTGGAGTCGGTGAGTTGCGGTCCCAGCGCCTGCGAGAAATTGCCCTGCGCAAACTCCTGAGGGAAGGTCGTGAGCGTGGAGTTATATCCACTCGGCCGGTATTTGAATCCCGTGTAGTCCACAAAGAAGAAGGTCTTGTCGTGGCCGTTGTAGAACTTCGGAATTCGCACCGGGCCGCCGAAAGTGCCACCGTACTCGTTCTGTTTGAGCGGCGGCTTGGGCTGTCCCGTGGCGTCTGCAATATATCCAGCTGCATCGAGCGCATCATTCTGCAGGTAGTCAAAGGCGGTGCCGTGGTAAGCATTGGTACCTGATTTGAAAGCAAATGAGACGATTCCTTCGGCAAGGCCATACTCGGCGCTTTCGTTGCTGTTAATGAACTTGAATTGGCTGATCGCATCAATCGGAGGATGGTCGTCGCCGATGTTGCCCGGCTCCGTTGTGTTCATCTGGGGTACGCCATCAATGTAGACCTCGTTGCCATACGCAGGCGAGCCAGCCACATTCAGCCGGTAATCCGGCTCGGCGCCCGGTTGTGACCCGGATACGCCGGGCGTGAGAACGACAAAGTTCAGCGGGTTGCGCATATCGCCGCTCATCGCTACAGGCAGGTCTTTCATCGCCTCGGACGAAATCTCTGTGCCGACGTCAGAGGTCTGCGTCTCCAACTCGGCGCCGTAGGCGTTGACCGTCACCGTCTGGGCTACCTGGCCAATCTCCAGCACCGCATCCAGTTGCATGGTTTCACCCACGCCAACAACGATGTTCTGTTGCATCGTGGTCTTGAATCCTGCTGCAGCGATCGAAAGCGTGTAGGTGCCCGGAGCGAGATTCACGAAACTGAACTGCCCTGTCGGTCCTGACACCGACGTCTCCACGACGCCGGTTGCGTCGTCGGTCAATCTGAGTTGGGCGCCGGGCACGACGGCATATCTGACGTCCTTGACTTCACCCTTGATGGATCCCAAGTTTGCCTGGCCCCGCGCGCTGCTCTGCAGCAATGCGATCAGCAGGATCGCAACTGACGCGACTAGAAATGACCTGAAGACGAATTTCATCTGACATTCTCCTTTGGGTTCTGGCCTCAATCAAGAATTGCCTTTTGTAACGTTTCACTGTGACGCCGAATTTAACCATACTAAAATGTGGGCTGTCAAGGCGATCTTTTCAGCAAGCTCCGCTACAAGTGATATCGGCTGAAACGCTAATTCATTCTCTCAATTAAGTTGTTGACTAACTTTACTTTATGTCGATAAAGAAATTGGTGTCGGCACCCGGATGAACAGGCAAATTAACCGGCCGATCCGCGGCCAAAGGCGCGAAAAAATCTCGCGCTCAGGCTCATCCAAGCTAGAATAGGAACGATTCGAATCGACGCGAAACAGACGCTCCGGGCCTTGGATCCGTCCTTGGTTGACGGCTCGACGAATAAGAGAGATCGGAAGGGGTCGAGGATTTTTGTCATTGGAGGAGGGCTAAAGACCCGAGAAGCCCCGCGGTCGTCGGAAACTTGCCGCAAATTGTTGCTACGGGAGCTTAGGAGCGCCTAGCGCAAGAGACGACCGTCGCGTTCAGGTTGAAGCGCGGCAACCCACTGAGACCATTGCGCAACTGCAGGCAGCACCCCGGGGCAACCTGCTCGCGCAGTTTGACAACAAGGAGCGGCTGTTTTCCAATCAATGGAACTTATTTACCACACTAACTAATGTGGAGAGTTGGGAAATGCTGACACGGATTGCGGTTCTCGCTGCCATGGGCACGATTGCCATTGCAGCCCCGAGCGCATGGTGCCAGGCGAGTTCCGATGAGATCGCGGAGCACCAGCAGGCGGCGCAAGAGGCCGAGACTCGTGACGACTTTGCCGCAGCGATCAAAGAATACAGATTATTGACCACTTGGCTGCCTGACAACGGTCAGGTGTGGAGCAATCTGGGAGTGGCTCTGTATTTCCATAATGACTTCGACAAAGCCGCCGATGTGATGCGTCACGCGATCGCATTGAATCGTAACCTCTATTCGCCCCACCTGTTCCTCGGGCTTTCTAAAGCGCGGCTTTCGCAACCCGATGCGGCAATTGTGGAACTGAAAAAGGCAATCGCAATGAATAATACCGACGCTTTGCCGCACACCTGGCTCGGCTACGAATATGCTGCGCAGTCCAGTCATGAAAAAGCCGTCGAGCAGTTGCAGATTGCGAGCAAGAGCGACAGTCGCAACCTTGACCTCTGGTACGTATTGGGCCAGTGCTATCTTGATCTTGACAAGGAAGCCATACGCCAGCTATGGCGCGTGGCCCCCGACGGAGGACGCACGTGGCAACTAGCAGCAGAGCAGTTTGAGATCCAGGGCAACAAGAACGCCGCGCTTCACGCGTATCTGGAAGCCCTGCAACGGCGACCAGACATTGCGAGCCTGAAAGATAAGATCGTTGTTCTGGGGGGGACCGTACCCCAAGGCCCAGCGAATGATGCGAGCCTAAAAACCGCAGAAGATGCTGCATATGAGCATGTGCGGGAGTACGAGCGCGAAGCCAAGTCCGCGTTTGAGCACATCTCGCAAATCGATCCCGATTCCGGTCGGGCACATCAGGTTCAGGGCGATTCCGATGTTGCTTCGGATCGGTTTGACGAGGCGATCAACGAATACAAGGCGGCTCTGGCGCACAACGATCGTCTGACAGGGCTCCACGGCTCGCTATGTTATGCGCTGTCCCGCGTCGCACAGCTTCAGGAGGCGATGCGACAGTGTGATGCGGAGCTTGAAATCGCACCCTACAGCGCCGATGCATACGTTGGCGCCGGCCGCGCGCATCTGCTGGCAAACGACGATACGAAAGCTGAGGAGTTGCTGATAAAGGCCATCACGCTCGATCGTCCTCCTGTTGTCGCATTCAAATTCCTCGGTCAGATTTACTTGAAGCAGCAGAAATATCCCGAGGCGGTCAAAGTGTTGCGGAAGTATCTCGCAGAAGAGAAGACCGATTCTGCCGCGTATTTCCTACTTTCGCGGGCATGCAAAAACAGCGGCGACATGCAGGGAATGAACGAAGCGATTGCTGCTTTCAAGCGTACGTCATTGGCGGCGAGAAGCACGAGCGAGGCCCAGAAGGCTCTCACCGCCGATCGGTACGGAAGCGATCCTCCAGCCGCGGAGGAACAAAAGGACTGAACGCAGGCCGGGACGGATGGGCTTGAGTGACGCCATGATCGTGGGCGCACTCACAACATTTGCGACACAATACTCGCATCCTTCGGAGGTGAATATGAATACTGCCGCACGCGTGACCGGTAGCACGGCACCTTCTATCAAGCGTCCGCATCGTACCTTGCGCGCCGCCGCGCTTATCTTCGGCATCGGTTGGTGCGCGATCAGTGTTGTTGCGCAGGAGTCTGAATGGATTCGCCCGCAGAAAGCCGGAGACCCGCTCGTGTGGGGACGGCGTGATGGCATCGTCTTCGGCCTCTACTCCCAAGGCGGCATACGCGGTCCGCGCGGCCTCCTTCGTGTTGGCATCTTCTTGCCTGAAACGAGGAGCCCGGAACTGCTGAACTTCATCGCTGTTGAGCCGGTGGTTGCGGGAGCAGGAGCGCGCTTCGACCGCATGGCTTTCAGCGAGCTTGAGATGAGCCAGCTTGATCCCGGCCAGCGCGGCAAGCGCATGTGGGTCGATGCGGGATCTGCCTCGGTTGACGACGCGGTGCGAGGCTCCTTTGAGACCCTGCATACGGGCAAGGCAACGGTGGAGCGGCTTTCAGTCCGCATCGACGTTGAGCGTTTTACGCAGAATGGAGCGCATGTTTACGTGGTTGCATCGGTCGACGGCGATCACCCAAATGAGTTGCGGCTGAGAGTTTTTGCGGAGCGCGACAGCCCTCCCCTCGATGAGCTCACGTTGACCGCCACGATGGGCAACTACGAGCGCCTGCGACTGCTTTGGCTGAAAGATCACGTGGTCGATAGCCGGCAGCTCTTCCCTGATTACGATGGCGACGCGTTTGTTGAGCAGTACAACTATCCGCTGCCGGAGATGCTGCGCTCCGGCGATGGCGACGCAATTGTCTTTTGCACTTCGAATGAACGCGACCCGGGTAAGACGCCTGGCAACAGCACTGCACACTGGGTGTACACGCTGCCCAGACTCACACAATACTGGCGAGTGCCTGGGCACGACGTCGAACCTGATCTGCGTGTACGCGTGAATGCCCGCCGCGACTACTGGGCATCAAAAGCTCCGGTGCTGGGCGGAATCGCGTTTGAGAACTTTGAAGTGCGCGAGCGTTTTGTTCCCGGCCAGACTTTCGTCTACGGCATTACAGAACAGGAGCCATGGGATTTCTATCGCGGCTCTTCGCACTTGGCGCCTTTTGTGGAACAGGCAGCCGGCACAGTTTCGCCTGCGCGAAACTGATTCTTTGAAGGGAATGCTCTTCCTGCAGAACAATCGAAGCCCCTGTGTCATGGTCGAACACCGAAACGCGCAGGCTGAACAGCCTCTACCCTCACGAAAAACGAAGCCAGTGCAAGGCAACCCGTCTCCCGAGCAAATTAAACGTTACGATCTTATCTATCCCAAATAACTACGGCGAATTAGCGACGCGTGTCGGAACGATCCTGATCTCAGAGTTTGGGGAATTCGAGCGGGGTATTTCGCTGATTCAGAGTTGGGCGGTTGAATCCCTGATCCGGAGTTCAGCCGGAATCAGCACATGCATTGGGGCCGAGTCGTCTGTCGGAGGATCCTGAATGAGCAGATGCAGCAGCTCGAAAGATTTTCTGCCTATCTCACCCGTAGGCTGGGCAACAGAAGTCAGCCTGGGGCTGAAATGCATGTTCCAAAGGTAGTCATCGAAACCCAGCACGCTCAGATCCTTCGGGATAGCTACCCCTCTCTCTTCCACAGCCTGCAATACTCCCAGCAGCAGTTTGTTGTTGCTGGCCATAATCGCTGTGGGCGGGTTGGGCAGATCCAGCAGGCGATGGCCCGCTTTCACTCCATCCTCGACCTGCACATTTCCTTCAATCAAATACTCGTCGAGGATGGGCAGATGCGCCTCCTGCATGGCCTTCCGAAAACCTTCCAGACGATCGTGATGAGGCGAAAGGCCGAGGTGGCCGGCCAGCATTCCAATTCGCTTATGACCAAGCCCTATCAGGTGTTCCGCAGCTAATTGCCCGGCTGCCACGTTGTCAGTACATACGCTGTTGATTACGCTCGAAGGTGGCAATCGATCAATGAATATAACTGGTAAATGGCGCCTTGCCAGGAGCTCGTTCGCCCTTGAATCGGCGCAGCATGCCAGGATTACACCATCGACGCGACGCGAAAACAGCGCTGTGAGATGCCTCTCCTCCACCGTGCGATCTTCGTTTGAGTCGCAAAGCAGCACCGAATATCCGCTAGCTTGCGCAGCTAGTTCAATGCCGCGGATTACCTCGGGGTAAAAGGCGTTGGTAATGTCGGGGACGATGACCCCGATCGCATTGGAGCGGCCGGTTTTGAGGCTTCGTGCAATGGCGTCCGGTTGGTAGTCCAGCGCCGACATGGCCGCCACCACCCGGGCCTTTCGTTGCGGACTCACAGCCACGGAGTCATTAATGACGGCAGAGACTGTTGAGGTCGAAACACCAGCGAGCCGGGCCACGTCTCGCATTGTGTACTTTGTTCTCTCGGCCATACTGACTCGTTTTGAATTCCCCCGCTCAATCAGCAAGTTGAGTAGATTGATCCAGTATCACCCATAACGTTCCATTTGAAAAGTCAGTTCAGGCGTTCCCGCGCGCGCCACTTTTGCCGCGCTCCATAACCCGCCGACGGACAAATAAAGAATTATCACATTGGAATAAGGAAGAAGCCGGGTCCCAAGGGACTTGCCACCAGATCGCCAACAGGCGGTGGGTAATTTTCGTAACGTTTCGCTTGACAGACGTGCCTCGGCCCATTTAAAAAACCATATCGGTGCCCCGGCGTGAGTCCGGAACCTTCGAACCAAGCCCGGAAGCACAGGTCAGTCTCCTGCGAATGCGGCAGACCGTAGACGGTGAAAGTCTAGTTATCATGCCGGCCCATTGCATCCTGGTTGCCAGCGTAGCCCGGTTGAATGCGCCTCCTCCAAGCGGGCAGCCAGTGATCGCAATCGGATTTGAGACAACTCGCTTGCGGATTTAACCTGCACAGGTATAAACATTGCAGGAATTCAGGCGAAAACTCGGAGGAACAATGACACCAAGGCGCGGTTTCGCTTTTCTTGGCTTACTTTTTGCACTACCAGGTTCAGGTTGGTCACAAAATACCCCATATGACGGGCTCTCGAACAGCCTTAGCAATATCTACCGCACCTCGGATGCGCGAACCTACTCCATCAGCCCCGAAAACCTGACCGGAGAAAAAGGTCAGGGCGGCAGAGCAACAGAGGGCACCGGGGCTAACGCTTCTCGCGAGCTGGGGCAGGGCTGGAAGGTCAGTCCATCGATTGACGTAAAAGCGGGCCAGACGATCACTCTGGCTGACATCGAAGGATCGGGACAGATCGAACACATCTGGATGACCCCCACCGGCAACTGGCGACTCTCGATCCTGCGCATGTACTGGGACGGCGAGACCGATCCCTCTGTAGAGGTTCCGGTGGGAGATTTCTTTGCCATGGGTTGGGACAAGTATGCGCCCATCTCATCACTGGCCATCTGCGTAAATCCTGGCAGCGCATTCAACTCCTACTGGCCCATGCCGTTCCGGAAAAAGGCACGCATCACGCTTGAGAACCTCGACGACAAGCCCATGGTCGTCTACTATCAGATCGACTACACCCAGGCCGCTGTTCCGGCCGATGCGGCCTTCTTTCACGCGCAGTTCCGACGCGTCAACCCGGTTCCTTACAAACAGGTTTACACCATCCTCGATGGTCTAGTGGGCAAAGGTCAGTATGTAGGCACTTATCTTGCATGGGGCGTGCACAACGACGGCTGGTGGGGTGAAGGCGAGATAAAATTCTATCTTGATAACGACACCGACTTCCCCACCATCAACGGCACGGGCACTGAAGATTACTTCAACGGTTCGTACGATTTCGAGAACCAGGTAACCCACCAGTACGAGCCCTTCACTTCGCCCTACTCGGGGCTGGCGCAAGTCATCAAGCCGGATGGGCTTTATGAGTCCCAGCAGCGGTTTGGCCTCTACCGCTGGCACATTCCTGACCCGGTTCGTTTCGATCACGATCTGCGCGTAACCATACAGGATCTAGGCTGGCAGAGCGGCGAACGCTATCTGCCGCTCATGGATGATATTTCTTCAGTCGCCTACTGGTATCAGACTGAACCGCACAAGCCGTTTCCGAAATTGCCCGATAAGGATCATCTGCAGCCCAATTGATGTGCTGCTCCAACCGCGCGCTGCCGGCGCCGCGCGCGACGCAACCTAGGTTCTACAAATGAGAGGCATGCCATGGTTAGGAAACTGGCGGTTCTGGCAACAATCCTGAGCATCACAACGGGAATGAGGGCAGCCGTGAGCGTAGAAAAAGTGGAGTATAAAGGGTGGACCAACTGCTACAAGATCAGCAACGGCGAGGTGGAACTGATTGTTACCGGCGACGTTGGACCACGCATCATCCGCTACGGCTTTGTGGGTGGTCAAAACCTCTTCAAGGAATTTCCCGACCAATTGGGTAAGAGCGGGGAGGCGGACTTTCAAATGCGCGGCGGGGACAGGGTTTGGAAAGCGCCCGAAGATCCGATCGCAACCTGGGCGCCCGACAATGTCCCTGTTACGGTGGAGACCACGCCTACCGGAGTGATCGCGCGCGAACCTGTCGAGCCGCTGACCAAGTTGCAGAAGGAGATCGAGGTCAGCCTCGCGCCAACAGGCACTAATGTTACCGTTTCCCATCGCATTACGAATCACGGGCTATTCACGATCGAGTTTGCACCGTGGGCGCTGACGCAAATGGCGCAGGGTGGAATGGTCATCAGCGGCTTTCCGCCGCGAGGCCATCATCCACAAAACCTCGAAGCGACCAATCCACTCACTATGTGGGCTTACACCAATCTGGCCGATCCGCGATGGAAGTTTACCCACAAATACCTGACGCTTCGACAGGATCCGAACAACAGCGACGCGCAGAAACTAGGCCTCTTCAACAAGAACACCTGGGCTGCCTACTCGTTGAATGGCGAGGTTTTTGTGAAGCGCGCCACGGCCGATCCAAATGGCGAGTATCCTGACTTCGGTTGCTCATTTGAAACATTCACCAACGATCAATTCCTCGAGGTTGAGACCGTGGGACCGCTCACCAATGTTGCGCCCGGAAAGACTGTGGAACTGGTCGAGAACTGGGGCCTGTTTCGGAACGTGAAGCTGAATGCCATTACCGATGACGATTTGGACCATGTCATCCTGCCTCTCGTCAATTCGGTTGGACCCAGGCAATAACCATACGCCAAAGGGGTGGCAACGCAGGACTGGCAGCTCTCCAAAAAAAAGTGTGTTTACCCCAGACTTTCATCCTGGCGCATCACACGGTTCACCGCCTGGAACACGGAATTCAGCCCATGCAGATTCCCCCACAAATCCCCGCCAGCACACGAGGTTCGCAGCGCAGCGCCCATGTTCCGGTATTCCCCACCCACCATAAGCTGCTTTTCGCCCTCGTTGTTGTCCTGTTCTTTCTGTGGGGAATGTCGAATAACCTCACCGACATTCTCGTCCAGCAATTCAAGAAGTCTTTCGAACTGACGCAACTCAGCGCTCAGCTTGTGCAAACGGCCAATTTTCTGGGCTACTTGTGTATGGCCATCCCGGCGGCGCTGATGATGCGTCGCTGGGGCTACAAGACCGGGATGATTGCAGGAATGGCGACGTTCGGAACGGGAATGGTCCTGTTCTGGCCGGCCGCGATGAGTGGCGTGTATCTTCCGTTTCTCTTTGCGCTGTTCATGGTCGGCTGCGGCGCCTCAATGCTGGAAACAGCCTGCAATCCCTTCATGGCGCAGTTCGGTCCGTCGGGGACATCGGAACAAAGATTGAACTTTGTCCAATCGTTCAATCCGCCAGGAACCATCGTCGGCGTGATCATCGGCGCTCACTTCATCTTCTCCGGAATCGAGCTCAAACAACCGCAGATCGCGGCCATGCGCAGTGCCGGAACCTACGCCGCCTACCTGCACGGAGAGCGCATGCGAGTGGTGCCCACGTACATCGTGCTCGGCTTGGTCGTGCTTTCATTCGCGCTGCTTCTCTCGCGCATCGAGTTTCCCACCATCTCCAGCGAACACGAACATGAAGCCGGTGATCATGGTTCCTTCCGCGCGCTGCTCCACTATCCGCATTTGTGGTTGGCCGTCATTGCCAACTTCTGCAACGTCGGTGCGCAGGTGGCCACCTGGAGCGCCCTTATCCCATATATGAAGCAGTTCACCGGCGTGAGCGAGCGAGTGGCCGCGGGGTACCTGACCGCAACCCTGGTGGCGATGGCCATGGGGCGCTTCGTCGGGACACAACTGATGCGGTTCATCCCCGCCAGCAAGTTGATGGGAATCTATGCCATCATCAACATTGGTCTTCTCGCCTTCGCCATTACCCAGCCCGGCCTCTATGGCGCCTACGCGATTGTGTTCAGCAGCTTCTTCCTCTCCATCATGTTCCCCACCACATTCGCGCTTGGTGTGAAGGGTCTTGGACCGAATACCAAGCTGGCCGGTTCTTTCCTGGTGATGGCAGTGGCAGGCGGCGCCGTATTTCCTCCAATCCTGGGATGGATCGCGCGGCAGACGGGCAGTGTGGCACAGGGATATATCGTTCCCCTGTTGGGGTACGTGGTGGTGGCGCTCTACGGCTTGTTGGTACGCCACAAGATTTCGGACTCACAGCCGGCGCACCATTAGCCCGGTCCTACGAACGCTCACCGGGGTCGATGCGCCGCAGTGTGTGAACAGAGATTCAGCAGGTGTGCCGGTGGAGGCTCGAAATCTAGCCGCATTCGCTTGCCAGGCAACCACGATCTTGGTGATCATAGCCGATATAATCGTTGATGAAAACGGGTTAACTGCATTTGAATGGAGGTAGACATGATGAAGCTTGAGGATGCACGGAGAGTGATTGTCGCAGCCGAAAAGAAAGCGGAGGAAATTGGGCAACCGATGAATATCGCGGTCGCCGATGAGGGAGGCAACCTTGTAGCACATGTCCGCATGGATGGTGCGTGGCTTGGCAGTATTGATATTTCCATCAAGAAGGCTTACACCTCGCGCGCATTCGACATTGCGACCAGGGATCTTGCTGTTCACTCGCAGTCGGGCGGACAGTTCTTCGGAATCAACGCCTCCAATGATGGGAAGATCATGATCTTTGCAGGTGGCATTCCGCTCAAGAGAAATGGCAAGGTAGTCGGAGCGATCGGTGTCAGCGGAGGTTCTGGGGAACAGGATCACGCAGTCGCTGAAGCAGGCGAAGCCGCCTTTTGATGCGCTGCTGTTGTGGCCTGCCGAAACTCGATGCGGCCCAATCCCGTCGCGTAACTCGGACGTTGGACCGGTTGTATCCGCCCGATTGCGCGCGTCGATGACCGACTCATTCCTGCTATTTCGCGCGAAGACAATCAGGAAGCAGGAGCCAGTCTGAAGCCGGTCTGGCTTATCGGGCGCAGTCCGTGTGATTCCAACGGGCTACAAGGTAATGGGTACCGGAGGCCGCAGCGGATGGTCCAAGCCGCTTTGGGCTTCAGGAATCTATTCGGCGAGCGTTCGTGGGAATGACAACCTTGCGGTCTTCATTTGGTGGGCGATCTGTGGCAGAAAGGCGCTACTGACGTGTACACATTGGCCGGACTCAATCCGTATGATGGGAAGCCTATCGAAATCAGCGTGAACGATGGAGTCATTTATTCGATCAAGGCAAGCCGGCATGACGACGATCGGTGGATTTCGAGCGGCTTTGTTGATTTACAGGTCAACGGGTATGGCGGGGAAGATGTAAACTCGGTCGAGCCGGACCCTCAAACGGTTATTGCGCTGACTGCGAAGATGATTGCCCTGGGCGTAACCAGGTATCTTCCCACGATCGTTACCGCTTCAGAAACAAAGATCACAGCCGCTCTGTGTGCCGTTAAATGGGCTCGACAAACCAGCGAGCTGGTGGCTGAGTGCGTCCCTTATGTTCATGTTGAAGGTCCACATATCAGCTCATTGGAAGGCTTTCGCGGCGCACATCCGATCGAACATGTTCGACCGCCGGACCTGGCTGAGTTTGCGCGGTGGCAGCAAGCCTCTGACGGGCTCGTCGGCATGGTCACGATTTCCCCTCATTTTGAAGGGTCTGATCACTACATTTCAGCGCTTGTGGCTCGCGGGGTACATGTCTCTATCGGACACACTCATGCTTCGGCGGAAGAGATATGCAAGGCGGCGGACGCCGGCGCAAGGCTCTCAACGCATTTGGGCAATGGCCTGCCAAGCATGATTCCACGGCATCCCAATTGCATTTGGACGCAGCTATCCGAGGATCGCTTGACGGCGACCCTGATTGGGGACGGCCACCATCTTCCCGCCGAAACGATCAAGGCGATAGTCCGGGCAAAGGGAATAAGCCGCTCGATTTTAGTCTCCGACTCGGTGGCGCTGGGTGGATCGCCGCCGGGAATATATGACCAGCCAATCGGTGGCCGGGTAGAACTTCACTCCAATGGCCGCCTGAGCCTGGCAGGGACAGAGTATCTGGCCGGTGCAGTTCTGCCCTTGAAGGATGGAATTGCTCGCGCCGTGGCGATGGCGGGAATTACACTCGGCGAGAGTGTCCGAATGGCTACTGAGAATCCGGGGCGCTTCGCCGGCGGCGCCGGAATGCTGCGGGTTGGTATGCCGGCTAACCTGGTACGGTTCAGCATTGAGGACGGAGGGACAGGCCTGCGGATCGAGAGAGTTCTCGTCAAGGGGAAGGAATGGTCATGACCCGCTCTCGCGCGTCTGCTCCAGATCGCGTTATGACGCCTTAACGTGGGAATCGTTGCACAACTTGCGCCGACGGCCGCGATCGAACATTTTCTCAATCTCTTCCAGTGTCTTGCCTTTTGTTTCGGGCAAAAAGAACACGCTGGTGAAAAGGTATAGGGTCGTACACCCGGCCCAGAACAGAAACATCGCATAGAATCCGTAGTTGCCCACAACCGGAAGAAAGAGCGAGGCAATCAGCGTGGATACACCCTGGTTCAACACCAGGGCTATACCCATGCCCGTCGATCGGATTCGAGTCGGCATCAACTCTGACAAGGCCAGCCACACCACAACACCCGGCCCGAGCGAATAGAACGAAATGAACAATCCAAGGCACAGCGCAATCAGCCAGCCAGTCGTCTCCGAAGCGATCGGTCCGTAGGAGGCCCGCTTGATGGTAAGGGGCATGCCGGAGTCATTTCCCTTCGGCACGATTGTGAGAACAGCTGGTTGATCCGAACTCACAGCGGCCGCAACTCTCTCCCCTTCGCCATAGGAATAAAGCACCGTGAGAGCCATGGGTTGGTTTAGAGGTTTGTGATTGAACATGGAGGTAGTAACCGGCACAATAAGCGAATCCCCGCGCTGGGCTCGCTGAATCTCCTCGTGTACATCGATGCGCTTCGACTCAAAGGAATAAAAAAGGAAAGCCCCGGCCAGCAGCGAACAAATGATCCCGCCAGTACCAACTTTCAGCAAAAAGGTACGACCCTTGCGATCGATCAGTGCCGCGGCGAGAAAAGTTATCAGGAAGTGAATAAGCTTGACCGCGAAATCGCCCAGGGTTGCGTGGGTAGGACTCATTCCCGCTTGCTTGAGAATGACAACGAGGAAACCCAGGATCGAGTTGATACCCGTTGCCTGAGTGCATGCCAGAATGACGCACGCGAGGATGAACGGGAACATGTATTTCCGTTGCAGAAGCGAATCGCTTGGGTGCGTCGAAGTCCGCGGTCTTTCAAGGGCCAACGATTCCATCTCGCGCAGTTGGTTTGCAGCGTCCTCCGGCGAGCAGAGCCGAAGCAGAGAAGCCATGGCATCGGATTTTCTTTTCTTGCGAAACAGCCAGCGAGGCGATTCAGCCAGCGGAAACGTTGCAGCGAAAAAGACAATGCCGGGGTAAACCATGGCGAGGAACATGCTGCGCCATGCGTGGCTCTCCGCTGCCCGGATGAGCACGGTATTGCCGTGAGCGGCAATGATTGCGGCTTCTGCTTCGTGGGTATAGAACCAGCCGGCTATGGAGGCCACCAGGACTCCGAAGGTGACCATGAGTTGAAAAATCGCGGTACCCTGGCCCCTGGATTCGGGACGCAACGATTCCGCCAGATAAAGTGGAACCACTACGGCAATGACTCCACCGCTCATTCCCTGCAGAAGCCGCCCCGCCATGAGTGTCGTGAAGCCCTGAGAAGCGACGATCAGGCAGACGCTGGCAATGAACATCAGGCCGCTGACGATCATCATCCTCTTTCGCCCCATCCAGTCGGCCAGCAACCCGGCAATAAGCGAAGACACCATGCTGCCGCCAAGGACAGCTGCAACCAGGAGGGATGTCTGCGCGACAGTCAAGCTGATGGTCTTGTCAAGGTACAACAATGCTGCGGCGATGATTCCGAGGTCGACCCCGTAAAGCAGACCGCCGAGGCCGGCTACTAGAAGAACGAAGCTGCCGTAGGCCTCGGTACCGAGTCTCTTCCTCGTCATTGGATCGATCCTGGTGAATGGCTGCGAATGAATAGACGATATCGTGACCGGACCGGCCAGGGAAAGGGCCGAATGGAAGTAACCCTGAGTCTGAGATGCGGTTCGAATAGCTGGTCGAAAGTGGACAATCGCGACAGCGCAATGACCGGAGCAATCAAAAACTGAATGCAAGTCGAGCGGAGATCAGCTTCAAAGCGCGAATCCGTCGAGTTCAGAGGCAGACTCCTGGTCGAGGTATACGGTAACGTCAGAATGCGTGCGGAGAATCGAAGCGGGACAGCTGGTTGAGATCGTTTCCTGAAGAGTGCGGCGCATGATGGCTGCTTTGCGGATTCCGGGAACAGAGACGATGAGCTTCGGGACTCGGAGTATCGCCGGGATAGTCACGCTGATGGCGCGCTCGGGAACCTCCTCGAGGCTGTTGAACCAGCCCTCCGCTACTTGCTGAGCGCGGCAGGCGGCGTCCAAGCTGACGACCTTCACGTCCTGCGGATCGTTGAAATCGGCAACGGCGGGATCCATGAAGGCAAGGTGCCCGTTTTCACCGACACCCAGCAGCGCGAGTTTTGGACTGGCGGCGGCAAGCCTGCCGGCATAAACGCGACAGAATTGATCGGGGTCGGACGCAGTGCCATCTACTTCATCAAACGCCATCATATCGACTTTCCGGGTAAGGTTTTCTCTCAGATAGCGACGGAACGAGGCACGGTGTTCGATCGGCAGTCCCACATATTCATCGAGATGGAAGCCTCGCACTCGGTCCCAGGGAATGTCTTCTATGCGCGTGAGAGTTTCGAGAGTGTCGAGTTGCGAAGCACCTGTAGCAAAAATGACTCCGAACGATTCAAAACCGTACCCCAGCTGTCTCATGGCCTTAGCCGCAGCAGCCGCTGCCGCAGCACCTAGCGATTTTCCGTCAGGGTGCACCTCAACCGACAGATTCTCTAGTCGGAAACATCTCACTTTTTCATCGACCGCAGTCATTCTTTCTCCTCAAGTGATGCATGGACGCCGCCCTTGATCGGGAAACGGGCCGCATGGTCACCCTTTTGGCGCGAAATTGAACGTACGCCCTCGTTTGCAGATATTGAAACCTTAACCAGTTCGAATCTCCGCGTCAAGAAAATTTTCCCAATAATGTGAAAACTGACACGTCCTTTGGAAGGCCGCGTTCGACAGCTTAGATGGTCAACCGCTCCTTTGTGGATGCCGGAAGATGGCCTTGGGGCAAATTGAGACTCAACCTGAAGCCGCGCAAAAGGGTCCTACGGGTCTGCTCCCCATTGTCGACGTGGGTGTCAGTTGTGGTCTCGAAGTGCCTGTAGCCAGCCGCCTTAGTAACCTTGCGTTACGCTCTCAAGGGCCGGATTGCCGTTGACTGCGATCGGCTGGCATGACTCACGTTTGATCAATTCGGTCGGGATGGTAATCTGGCGAAACTCGAGTCCAGGTTTGGCAATGCGGCTCAGAATTAACTCGGCCATCTGCTTGCCCAGATGCTCAGGAAATTCGCGGATGGTGGTGAGACCCGGATAGAGCCACTGGCCTACGGTGTCGTCGCAGCCAGCCACGCTGATGTCATCGGGAATCCTCAATCCGCAGTCGCGAAGCCCTTTATACACTCCATGCGCTGTGGCGTCATTGCCGGCAAAGATTGCAGTTACGCGTTCGCCGCGCGCCACCAGGGACTTGGTTGCGATGTATCCGACTTCCGCGTCGTCTTCAGAGTTCACGCTCAGGTGGCGAGGCGGCAGACCGGCACCGGCCATCGCTTCGCCGTACCCTGCAAAGCACCGCGCGAACCATGGGAGACGGATATTTCCGACAAACCATATATCCCGATGGCCAAGGCCAATGAGATAACGGGTCATATCGCTGCTTCCCCTGGTCTCATCGGAGAAGACCAGGTCGCCTTTGGATATAGGCGACGCATTAAAAATGTTATTACCGAGCGCGGCATAGGGCACGCCCTCGTGTTCGAGCAATTCGATGAGGCTCCCTGAGTTTGTGCCCGCAACCATAACCGCCCGGATCACATCACGCCGTTCAAGAACCTTTGGAAGGTGAAGCTCGTTCCACCGCACATTGAGAGGGTAATTGAATGAGAGGAATACGATGTCCCAGCCATGTGCGGCACAATAGCCCTCGGCGCCACTCAGTATCCTGGAGTGGAACGGATGCAGCATCACGCGATTGCTGAGAAGAAAGGCCAGCGCCTTGGCCCTGTTACGCTGCAGCAGATCGAGGTCGAACTTCGCAGCCGCGTCAAGAACCGCCATTTGAATGGCCGGATCGACCCGGTTGTTTCCATTCAGAACCCTTGACACAGTCGCGATACTGACCTTGGCCGCCGCCGCGATCTCTCTCAGGCCGACTTTACTGCTTTGGGAGGCTGACTTCTTCATGCCGAACCTTGTGGAACAGTCTTGAGAAACTTTTCACGTGCCGGTATCTATAGAACTATACCGTATCGCAGTGGATCGAAGACACTGAAATTCCGGTCCAGCAGCACACGCGACCGGAGCGCAAATGAGGCGATGGAGAGGTCCGCAGTACTCCGATAAGGCTTCGCGAGCGCACTTTTTCACAAGAATGCGAAATTTTTCTTGACAGCGAGAATTTGACCGCGCTATGTTGGTCCAAACATCGCCGGTCCACGGTTTTGCTCAGAGTCCTCCGCGCGGGCGGCGTGAGCCCGCAAAGATTCGCTGCCGTGCAACTTTGGGAGTCAACCGACGCGGGTGAAAGAAGGGTTTTTCATGAGAAAGAACTTGATCAGAGTGGCGTGGCTGAGTTTTGCGGTTCTCGCTTTCTTCCTGAGCGGAGCGGCAGCAGTGGCACAGACAATCACCGGCTCGGTGCGAGGTACAGTAACCGATCCCAGCGGCGCATCCATACCCGGAGCGACAGTTGCCGTCACGAATACGGATACTGGAGTCACCACGCAGACGGTCACCGACCAAAGTGGGTTGTATAACGTCGGGTTCCTGGTCTTGGGCAATTACAAAGTCACTGTATCGGCGCCCAGATTCGAGACCGCTTCAATTGGACCGTTCATTGTGCAGATCGATCAGATTGTAACGGCTGATGCGAAGCTTGAGGTTGGGAAAACGTCGACGACGGTGAGTGTTTCAGGGGACCAGGCACTGCTGCTCAACACAGAGAACTCGACCATAAGCACATCGATCAGCGCGAACACGCTCGCGAACATGCCCCTGGACGGGCTGAATGTTCAAGTCTCAACCTTGTATGTGCCGGGCGCCATCAATCCGAATTCCAGCGCCATGGGTGGGGTTCAGGGCACGGAGCGCGATGCCTATACGACGCACGAGGGAGGGCCCTCGGATGCCCAGCCTTCTTTCAATGGCAATCGCCAGCAGTCGAACAGCTACATTCTCGACGGTGTCGATATCAACGAGACCCTGCAAAACGCCATCGGCTACAATCCTTCTCCCTTCTCGATTCAAGAAGTCCATGTCATCACGGGCAATGCCGATGCCGAATTCGGCAATGTAAACGGTGGTGAAGTAGTTATGGTCACCCAGGGCGGCTCCAATCAATTCCACGGCAGCGGCTTTGAGTTTTATCAAAGCGGCGGCCTTGATGCCAATACCTGGGCGAATAAGTACGATGGCAACATGAAGCCGAAATATACCCAGGATCAGTTTGGCCTGGCGGTCGGGGGTCCCATCTTCAAAAACAAGCTATTCTTCTTCGCCAACTACATCGGCCTGCGGCATGGCGAGACAGACGAGGTTACGGCCACTCTTCCCACTTCGGCCATGCGAGGCATCTCCGGTTCCGTGGGAGCATACGACACAGCTTCGAAGTGTCCCGCGGGTCAGGCGGACTTTTCGGCCATTGATGGACCGGAGGACGGATACACCACTCTGTGGAATACCGCGGTAGTGGGCGGATACAACAATGAAGTCGTGTATCCGAATAACTGCGTACCCATCAACCCCAACAACAAACTGGCGGCGTTCCTGATTGCCAATCCGTCAATCTATCCCACGCCCAACCACGCGGCCAGCCCCGGTTCGTTGTTAGGAAGCGATTATCAGGGTTTTTCTTCTTCCACCACCCATAACGATCAGGGCGACATTCGCCTGGACTACACTATCAACGCAAGTAATACGTTGATGGCCAAATATAGTTATGGCGACGCATGGGATCTGCCGACTCGGGCTGCTGTCGAAGCGGTAATCCCACAGTCTGACGACTACCCCTTCACCAGCGCCGTACTCGCATTTACCCACATCTTCTCTCCGACGATCGTGAACAACGCTCGCGCAGGGTTTACCCGCATTATTCTGAACGGAGATATTCCAGTAGATCTTTCGAAGAAATTTGGGACGACGGGAAACAGCACGGCAGGTATTGGAATGCCGACTGGTTTGACCCAGACTCTTGCGGGCTTCTCCTATATCCAGAGTGTCGTTGGAAGTGGAGACGTGCAGAATTTCGGCGCCGAGCCGGCTATCCAGGGTTATGCCGTCGATAATAACTTCGATTACAACGATACCTTGAACTGGGAGCACGGAAAGCACGTCACTAAATTCGGCTTCGACTTCCTGCGCTATCAGCAGGACTACATAAGCACCAGCGACACCGGCGGCTTGTTGGGATCATTTTCCTACAATGGCAATGCTACCGCGAACTGGAACGGAGCTTATGACCCCAGAAACGGAAATGGATACGACGGAGGATTTGGATTCGCAGAGTTCCTGCTGGATGAGGCATCGAATGCTCAGATCACCGGCCTTCATGGACCGTTCGGTCAGCGGCAATGGCGCAGCGCTGTCTTTGTCCAGGATGACTGGAAGATGATGCCAAACCTGACCGTGAATATTGGTCTGCGTTATGGCTATGACCAGCCCAACTACGAAGTCAACAACAAGATGGTCAACGTCAATCTTCCATACGCGATTGGCAAGCCGGCAGGAACCCCGATCGATTCGATGTTGCTGTATGCCGGCGCATACAATCCAATCACGGGCAAGACCAATAG